>JAEEGJ010015924.1_pt1 | contig 17407 bp, 14 predicted proteins | sample 8958761 | NCBI WGS metagenome assembly JAEEGJ01 (sample SAMN16246546, study PRJNA631951) | gut metagenome | biome: gut microbiome; feature: rumen; material: RS-attached | host: Bos | place: Iran: Karaj | collected 2018-10 | reverse complement strand
AAATACTATAGAAAACAATACAGAATCAGTTGTTTTCAATTTTGAATCTGTAAATCCCGGAGCCTACAATGTTGAACTCACTTTTGCAGACTCAAACGGCAAAACAATCTACTCCTGCTTTGAAACAATAAACATTTTTGCCGGCATGGTAACAGACACCTGGTGTGGTAATAGTACTTATATTAATGATAAAAATGAATTTGTTTTTAATGATACTGTAAGTGGAGCCTACACTCAAAACCAGAATCGACTGAATATTACTGATGATACAACTCTTTATTATCTTTGGAGCAATGTTCCTGCCGAAGCAAATACACTTGATACAAATGCCGGCACACCACCACAAACTCAACCTGGCGGACAGGTATTCACTTCTCTTTCATCAGATACAACTATCACAGCTCCTATTCCAGGAGATTCAACCTTCTGTTTTGACGGCACAACTCTTTATATTCCACCTTACAGATATATAAATTCTTATGCAGGATACGTATTAGATGAATCCTTTGATTTGTTAAGTGTTATGAATATACCTGAAAATATGAATGTAGACTTTCCTTCAAATACTAGCTGCGTATTTTTAGATGGATACTTATATTTCCTTTTCGCAATAGGTGACTATGTTCCAGAGAATTATTATATAGGCCGTTATGATACAGTAAACAAAACATTCATTAATACAAGTTCTACCATATACTCAGCCAATGATCCAACAGAAAAAAAATGCCCTGCCTTTACAGTAACGCACAACAAAGATCCGGAAACTCAAGAAATTACAGGAGGAGTAATCTACTATGCTATAGAAAATAGAACTGCTCAATATGAAAATCCTGTTTATATATATCGCAAACCTTTCAAGATTGAAAAAGAAACAATACAGGGGCAAGGTTCTGAAACAACCCGAACTTCCATTAATTTTATAACCACTATAGAAAATGGCTCTAATCAAATGAGCCCGTCTTCTTATGACTTACAAAGTTTTGTTGATAGTACAGATATGCTTTGGTATCAATACTCCCGAAATTTACGTATTAGCGATATGACCGTAATTAATGACAATCTTTATGTTCTTGTTTATTATGCCTTATTCCCAGAAATGACATATGGTGAATATTATAAAACAGGAGATAGCGGAAGAGAAAAACTCTGTGATTCCTTTATAAGCACCGGTGGCATTATGAAATTTGACACCAGTTCAAATGCATATGAAGCAAACTTTTTTGTTCCACAAGCTTGGCAAGGTTATTCGGGTTCTCCTGGAACTGAAAACAAAATCCTTGGCTTCTACAGTGAAATTGGCTGTGTAGATGATGGTGGAGAGCCTTTCTCATATGGTGATGACAAAAATTCTACGGACACTACAGTCTTCCCGGTACAGCCACCACTGACAAAAACAGATTCTTATTTTTACGGACCGCGAAAAATCATTGCAACCGCAGAAGATCAAATCACAATTGTTGATGATGGTGGCTTTATTGAACTTGATCCAACAGCAAGCTACAACAGAGACTTAGATAAACTAAAACCAATAAATCGAGTTGTAACTGTAGACTTTACTTCCGGTTCCTTTGAAAACATAATAGAAGTTGGAGCAACCTTCTCTGCTACATATTCATCTGGATATGGTGCAAACTGCTTTTCTCCAGATATTATTATGGTAGGTCCTTAAAAAAGAAGCTTATAAATCCCCCGGGCGAAGGTTGCGGCATATTTTTCGTTCTGGGGGCAATTCATTAAAATTATGATTGTTGTTTTTGTGTCGGGATGGTAGGTGCAAAAAGAATTGAAAACATTTGTTGCGCCACCGTGGAAGATTTCTCCGTTCTGAACATAAAAGCCGTAGCCGTAGGATTCGGAATCTATCATTTTTTTGTAGGTCTTTTTCTTTACAATTTTTCCGCGAAGAAGCGCTTCGTTCCATTTGTATAAATCAACTACACTTGAATTAACATCGCCGTAGCCTGTTGCAAAACCATAAGGAATACTGTAGTATCGGTTTTTCCAGTCGTAACCACGGGTATCGGTGTTTTGAAATTCAATATTTGTGTTTGTCATCTTGCATGGAACAAAAATATATTTTTTCATATATTCAGCAAATTCCATTCCCGAAACCTGCTCTATGATTTTTGCAAGCAGATAATAATTTGTGTTGCAGTAAAAATATTCTGTTCCAGGTTTTATAAAAAGAGGCGCGTCGTTCAAATATTTTAAGATGATTTCTTCTTCCACAGGCTCGTTTCGCACAGTTGCATTTTCAATTTTTGTGGCAACCTTTGTAGGGAAGAATTCATAAGGCGCATTCAGACAATCAGTAAGGCCGGAATGCATATCCAGAAGCATTTCTATTGTAATGTCATCGCCATATTGAAAGTCCGGAAAATAGCGCGAGATTTTTTCATTTATATTAAGCTTCTTTTTTTCGGCAAGTTGCATTATGGCGGCTGCGGTCATCTGCTTTGTGATTGAACCAATTTCAAAAGTTGTGTTGATTTGAATCTGCCCGGCTTCAGGATTTTTTCTGTCGCAGGGACCATAGCCTTTTGCAAGAAGAATGTCTTTATTTTTAGAAATGAGTATTGCGCCGTCAAAGTTTTTCTCATCAAGGTACGCTTCAATTTTTTCTATTTCATCAGAGTACGACGGATTAATAATCTGCTCGCAGTCAAATTGATTTTTAGAAGAACAGGCAAAGAAGAAAAAAGACAGGAGGATTAAAAAGACTGTTAAACTCTCATAACGAATTTTTATTTTTAAAAAATTGCCCGATGTCATATTTGATATTATATTTATAGATGAGATTTAATTCTAGTGGAACACCCTTCGTCATTGCGAGGAGCGTCAACGACGTGGCAAACCACGAATAAGGAGACATAATATGAAAGAACTAACTATCACTGCTCAAAATTACGACGCCGAAGTTGTAAAAAGCGACAAACCAGTTTTACTAGACTTTTGGGCTCCCTGGTGTGGTCCCTGCAAAATGCTGGGCCCAGTAGTTTCCGAAATCGCCGAAGAACACGACGAAATCAAAGTAGGCAAAGTAAACGTAGACGAAGAATCCGACCTAGCCGAACAATTCGGAGTAATGAGCATCCCAACCCTCGTTATGATGAAAGAAGGCAAAGTAGTTAATTCCTTCACCGGCTACGCGCCTAAAGAAAGTATAGAAGAGTTTATTGCAAAGTAAGGTCTATTCTTATCTTTTCAAATTCATCTTCGTTTATACAAAACCTGTTCATATCCACATGCCCGTCTGCAAAGGCAACACCTTCTGCTTCCAGTTTTTCCTGCTGCACAGATGGGCCCCCAAAGGCAAAACTCCCAGAGCAAAATCCCTTTGCATTTACAACACGGTGGCATGGTATAACCCCAGGCTCCGGATTTTGATGAAGCACATTCCCAACATAACGACGTAAGTTACAGTTCCCCGCCAGTGCCGCAATTTGTGAATAAGTTGCCACCTTGCCACGAGGAATGAGTTTGACCGCTGCATAGATTTTCTGGGCGATTGGGGAAAACATTATATTTTATTGTACAGGAATTCTTAGAAAATTCCATTATTTTTCCCACAAGGTGCAGTTTATAGTGTATAATGTATGGACTATTATTATAGGAGAAAAACGTATGGAATTGAAATTTTATCGCTGTAAGGTTTGCGGCAAAATTATTGCCATTGTAAAAGACACTGGGGTCCCAACAATTTGTTGTGGCGAAGAAATGGAACAGATTATTCCAGGAACAACTGATGCGGCTGTTGAAAAGCATGTTCCTGTTATTACTGTAAATGGAAATATTGTAGAAGTAAAAGTTGGTTCTGTTGACCATCCTATGGCTCCTGAACACTTTATTGAATGGATTGCCTTGAGCACAAAGCAGGGTAATCAGCGTAAGATTCTTAAACCAGGCGATGCACCAAAAGCAACTTTTGCAATTGTAGACGGTGACGAAGTTGTAGCAGCATATGCATATTGCAATTTGCATAGTCTCTGGGGGTCAAAATAATGAGTAAATATACTGGAACAAAAACAGAAAAAAATCTGCAGGCTGCTTTTGCAGGCGAAAGTCAGGCACGCAACAAATACACTTATTTTTCTAAAATCGCAAAAGATGAAGGCCTTGATAAAATCTCGGAGGTTTTTGCTAAAACTGCAAACAACGAAGAAAACCATGCAAAGATGTGGTTCAGTGAACTTGGCGGTTTGAACAAAACTAACGAAAATCTTGCCGCTGCTGCTGATGGCGAAAACTATGAATGGACAGACATGTATGTTCAGTTTGCAAAAGAAGCAGAAGAAGAAGGATTTGCAGACCTTGCAGTAAAATTCCGCGCTGTTGCAGAAATTGAAAAACGTCACGAGGAACGCTATCGTGCACTTCTTAAGGACGAAGATTCAAAGGCTCAGCTTGCAAAGAGTACTGTAAAAGTTTGGGAATGTCTCAAATGCGGTCACATTGTAACAGGCCCTGCAGCTCCAGAATACTGCCCTACTTGCGGCGAATACAATCAGTATTTTGAAGTAAACGAAGATAATTACGACATGATTTTAACCTGGGGACGCTAATGGATAATAAAGCCTTATTTAATTTACAATACGGCGTCTTCATCTTAGGAACTCAAAGCAACGGAAAAATAAATGCCTGCGTTACAAATACTTGTATGCAGGTTGCGGCAGATCCGGTTAGAATTGCAATTTCGGTTATCAATTCTAATCTCACCTGCCAGATGATCAAGGATTCAGGAGTTTTTACACTTTCGGTTCTTGATAAAAAAACAACTTTTGAAACAATAAAGCACTTTGGATATCAGAGCGGAAAAAACGTAGACAAGTTTGCAGATTTTGAATATTCAACAGATTCTGCAGGCTGTCCATACTTAAACAGCCAGATTTGCGCGCTTTTTTCTGCAAAGGTAATTGCTGCACAAAATCTTGGTTCACACACTCTTTTTACTGCAGAAGTTACAGATGCAAAAATCATGAGCCGTGAAGAACCAATTACTTATGCATACTATCAAAGCTTTATTAAACCAAAACCAGCTACCCCAACAAGCGGAAAAATTGTAGGCTGGCGTTGTAAGATTTGCGGATATGTACACAACAGTCCCGAGCTTCCGTCAGACTTTACATGCCCACTTTGCGGACATCCGGCAGAGGATTTTGAACCGATTTATGAACAGGCTGGCGCACCAGAACAAACTGTGCCGACCACGCCAACCAATACAAACGTAAAAAGTTCACAGGAGGAAAAAATGAACAAATACGCAGGAACACAGACAGAAAAAAACTTATTGGAAGCTTTTGCTGGAGAAAGTCAGGCAAGAAACAAATACACATACTTTGCATCAAAGGCTAAAAAAGAAGGCTTTGAACAGATTGCAGCAATTTTTGAAGCAACTGCAAACAACGAAAAAGAACACGCAAAAATGTGGTTCAAAGAATTGGACGGAATTGGAGATACAGCTGCCAACCTTAAAGCTGCTGCCGACGGTGAAAATCACGAATGGACAGATATGTACGAAGGCTTTGCAAAAACTGCAGAAGCAGAAGGCTTCCCTGGTCTTGCTGCAAAATTCCGTGCTGTAGCTGCAATTGAAAAGCATCACGAAGAGCGCTACCGTGCACTTCTTAAGAACGTAGAAACCGCTGCTGTATTTGAAAAGAGCGAAGTTAAAGTTTGGGAATGCCGTAACTGTGGACATATCGTAGTTGGAACTAAAGCTCCAGAAGTTTGTCCTGTTTGCGCTCATCCAAAAAGCTACTTTGAAATTCACGCAGAAAACTACTAATTAAATGCAATTACGTACCAGAATAAAAATCCTTGGAATTCTCTTTCTTGTCCCATTTTTTATAACATCATGCCTTGCAGATATTCTTAATGATACTTTTGATCTTAAAGCCCCGTGCACACTGCGATATGATACAGACTATGGAAATGCCCCATCTGCTAAAACTTTTGTCGGATCATATACACTTACCGAAGAAGATTTACCGGAGTTTGAAAAAACAACTTATTATGATTATTTGTATGGCGAATCTGAAGTAGAATTCCAGGGCTGGTATTTTGACAACTACGGCGAAAAAAAAGCAACTGCTGGAACAACAATCAGCGAGAACACGACACTCCACGCATATTGGTTAAATACACGATACAAATCTTATTATATCAGATTATATGATGAAAATATTAATCTCTATGACACAATAACAATACAAGGCGGAAATTATCTTTATCTTGATGAATTGCCGCGTTATTCAAAATCAGGTTACTATTTTGCAGGCTGGTACTATGATCCTGATTATACAAAACAAGCATATAGCCAATATATTTATCAGGATTATGATTTGTATATGTGTTTTCTTCCGGAACCAAATAACTACAGTTTGAATTTTTATAGTCCTAATGGAACTTTAGTTTATTCATTAACATTACCCGAAGGAACATATTTAGGTGAATATGAATCTGAAATTACAGACAAAATAAATGCCTTTCTATCGGAGTATTCGACCCCGGGATATGATGTATCCTATGAATGTTCTGACTTATCAAGTCTTGATACCTATATATATCGAAATTATGATTTATATTTCACTCTCACTCCAAAAGACGGTATCCCTTATAAAATAGAATATTACTTTATGAAAACGCAGGAAGGCAGTTATGAGTTTATCAGGGATGATTCACTCACACTTAATCTTGTGGGAACGGCGGGTGAATGGATAGATACCTGGGAATATAACTATTACAAAGATACCTACAGCTATAATCGAACAAGTGATGATTATCTTTATAGATACTTCGATTACGTTTCTGAAGATGAAACATCTTCTTCTTGTGGTTATTTAAATGGAGATGGATCATCTGTATTCAAAATATATTATTATAATGCATTAGTAACCACAGATCAGTTTGCATCTCTTGAATCTGTTCTGCCAAATATTGATAATAATTATTTTATTAAAATAATACAGAATAGTCCTTCTGATAATATTAACCTTTGGGAACTACCTGATTCCATTCAAAGTTCTGCAGCCAATTCTTCTGATTCCTATAAGAAAAAATTCTGGATTAACCTTGAATGGTCAGATTGTACAGAAATTCCTGCAGGCTTATTCCAGGACTTTCCATATATTACAAATTTCTGTCTGACCAATTCTGTTACAAAAATCGGAGAAAAAGCTTTCTTCAACTGTACAAATCTGGAACATCTTGAAATAAACAGTCAGGGACACAGAGAATGGTATTATTCTGAAAATGGAACAGATAAAGTATATATCGATAATACTGATGATGGAGAATCAAACGCAGAATTCTTAAAGACCTTTGAAGGCGAACTCCTTGCTGATTCAGAATAAGGAATTTTAATTATACCACACCTTGTTCCAAAAAGATAGCGATATTTTTTTGTTGCAAGGTGTTTTTTTTATGCTAATATATAATTGTAACAAGGAACGAGATGAGGACGTACACCGGTTACTTGGTAGGAGGCAAATATGAGGAGTCCGGAAATTTGAGAGAGCGTGGTCAACGCTCAAAGAATATGTAGTACAAAAAAGACCACCAGCCGCTTAGAGCTGGATTATAAATATAGTGCCAGTACTGAGTTTACTGAGAGCACATTACGAGCCGGGCAAGACCCGGCCTTTTTTTTTGCCCACGCGTTACTTTCAAAATCTTATAGGAAAAATTCAGCTATAAACACAACTGCGCAGCACACGCATGCAACAGGAAAGAGGCCTGCTCCAAAGAAAGAAAGTATAATTCCAACTGCAAGAGCAATAATACCTGCAATCGGTGACTGAGTTGCCTGAACAATAGCAGGAAAAGTCATTACTGCAAGAGTTACATAAGGAACATAATACAAAAACGAGCGGATAAATCTGTTCTTTATTGGTTTACGAATAAGTGTAAGCGGGAGTACACGGATAAGGTATGAGACACCAAAGGCTGTGAAAATTGCAAGATAATTATAGAGGGTTGGGTTCATTCTGCAGCCTCCTCTTCAATCGGCTTAATAAGTGCAACAATTGTGGCAATCACAACTGTAAGAATGATTGTTCTTGTTCCAGACGACAATTCCTTTACATAAGGCACAATTCCACAGATATAACTGCATACAAAACTTACTGCAACTGCAATTGCAATCACAAGATTTTTACGTGCAGGCGGAATGATAATTGCAAGGAACATTCCGTACAATGCAACAGAAAGGGCACTTACAACACGAGCAGGTAAAAAGTTTCCTGCAATAATTCCCATTGAAGTTCCAAGACTCCAAAGGAATGCGGCTATAATGATTGCCCCGTAATTATATACCGGCTGAATTGTTCCAGGGCGGGCAATTGTTATACCAAAGATTTCATCTGTAATTCCAAAGCCTACAAAAAAGCGGTGAACCATTGGAGTAGCAGGATCAAATCTCTGGGCAAGTGCACAGCTCATCAAAAGATAGCGTGCGTTTACAACAAGAGTAATTATGGCAATTTCTATGAAAGAAGCGGCGGCCTGCATGGAAGTAAAAAGCGCATATTCACCAGCAGAAGCAAGATTAAAAAAGCTTGCGATAAAGCCCTGAATTGGAGTAAGGCCTGCATTACGGGCAACTATACCAAGAGAAAAAGCAACTGCAAAATAACCCAGGCCGATTGGAACGCCATCGCGAAGGCCTTCTAAGAACACCTTGCCATTTTTCATTTTTGAATAATTCCCTTAAAGTCTGCGATTTTTTCATAACCCTTGCGCTTCATAAAGGCAGCCAGACCGTCGATTATTTCTATCATTGCGACCGGATTTGCAAAGGTAGCTGTTCCAACCTGAACTGCATCGGCACCTGCCATTATGAATTCTACAGCGTCCTGCCAGGTGGCAATACCTCCAATGGCAATAACCGGTACACGCTGGTCAGCCGGTAAAGTGTTGATTGCCTGAACAAGCTCATAAATAAGGCGGACTGCAATAGGACGTACAGCAGGACCACCAAGACCTGCCTTGAGCTGATCAAAAACAGGAACGCCGCGTTCAATATCAATTGCAATTCCCTGGAAGGAGTTACAAAGGCTGATTGCATCAGCACCGGCTTTTATACATTCAAGGGCAACTGCGTTGAGTTCCAGCGACTGAGGTGTGAGTTTTACTGCCAGAGGCTTTTTAGTTTTAGCTCGAACTGCACGAACAACTTCTCCTGCAGCGGCACAAGACATTCCAAAAGCGGCACCACCGGCAGAAACGTTTGGACAAGAAATATTAAGTTCAATCATCGGAACATCAGTCTTGTCCAGAAGCTCTGCGCCTTTTGTATATGTTTCAAGAGAGCTTCCGCTGAGATTTGCAATTGCAACAGGCCCAAGCTTGAGCATAGCAGGCAGCTCATGTTCTATAAAATGTGGGATTCCAGGATTCTGGAGCCCGATTGAGTTCATAAGACCAGATGGAGTTTCGTGAACACGGATTCCATCATTTCCCTGGCGAGGTTCAAGTGTAAGACCTTTAGAAGAAATGCCTCCAAGACGGCTTACATCAAAAACAGATTCATATTCTGTACCAAAGCCAAAGGTTCCTGAGCTAGCAATAACAGGATTTTTGAAAGTAACACCTGCGATATTTACAGAAAGGTCAGGTTCATTCTTTAATGGCTCGCGGCGTGGCTGAACCTTTATACCAGCAACACTTTCGCGGGTTTTAGTTCCGTCAAGATTTTCAAAATCAAGAATGCGGCTGTAGAAAACAGGACCTTCTGTACAACAGCGTTTTTTTCCTTCGCTTGTTTGAATTGTACAGCCAAGACAAACGCCTACTCCACAAGCCATGTGCGATTCAAGACTAAGATAACATGGAAGGTCGCAGGCTTCGGCAACCTTTTTTACATAAGCAAGCATTGGAGTTGGTCCACAGGCATAAACTGCATTGTAGTTTCCATCGCGAAGGGCCTGTTCTGTGAGAGCTGCAGGAAGCATTCCGTGAACACCTACTGAACCGTCATCAGTTGTGATAGTGAGTGCAGCAGGTTTGATATTTTCAAGTCCGTATGAACCGCTTTTGAACGAAGCATAAAAATCATAACTGCCATCAGGCAAAGTTTCTGCAAAACCCGCAACAGGGGCAACGCCAATGCCTCCGCCAACGATGCAGGCCTTTGCGCTTGTGGTCCCAGAGCCTGTCGAAGGGCCAGGGAAACAGTTTCCACAAGGTCCAAGCAGATTTACTTTATCTCCCTGCATAAGACTGCAAAGTTCAACAGTACCCTGCCCTTTTATAAGAATAAGAAATTCTATCTGTGGGCGCTGGCCCCCTTTATTTACATGAAAAACACTTATAGGACGTCCAAGAAGCGTATTTGTTCTTGCGGCCTGAAGCATATAAAACTGTCCCGCAAGAGGAAGTGATTTTGGATGAGCATCAGCCCCCCATGGAAGCTCTACAACAAGCTGCCATACACTGCCTTTTGGACTGGCTCCTTCAACAGCAGAGCATCGCACCACCTGCCCTTGAGTATATAAAGGATATGTTTTTCCACATTCTGATGACATATACTACCTCGTTAAGTCTATCTTACTGTCACAGGCAGCCTTTGCAGCAGCACCAGCAATATCATCCATAGTGAGAGTTCCGGCGGCTGTTTTTTCTGCAAGTGATGCATCTTTTTTCCAGGCACACAAAATACCGCGGCTAGAGTTTACAGTTCCACCTGCCTTTTCAAGTAAAGTTTTACAAATTGCAGCATCTCCACCCTGAGCACCATAACCTGGAATTAAAAAGAAGGTGTTGGCATATTTATCGCGAAGATATCGGGCATCTGAAACTTGAGTTGCTCCAACTACAGCCCCGTAAACTCCACAAGTCTGTCCGTCGTAGAACTTTCCGAACTCTGTACCAATGCGTGCAATTTCATCGCCTACTCGTTCCAGCAAAAGTCCGCCAGCCTTAAGCTCCTGATGTTCAATATCAGTCATGCCTGGATTAGAAGTGCACAAAAGAACAAAGGCACCTTTTCCACCATGTTCAGGATCTGCATATTCAGTATAAGGCTGAAGTGTATCAAAACCCATGTAAGGATTAAGTGTGATTATATCAGTTTCAAAATCGCCGGTAAAATGAGCACGGGCATATGCCTTAGAAGTTGCACCAATATCACCGCGTTTAATATCAGAAATTGCAATAAGCCCGGTATTGCGCACAAGCTTGAGAGTCTGTGAATAAACCTTAAGTCCTTCGAGCCCCATAGCCTCATAGTAAGCAATCTGAACTTTAAAACAGCATGCAGATTTATCTGCAGCCACACGATCAATGATTGCCTTGTTGTAAGCAAGTACTGCTTCTGGCGCACTGCCATACTGCTTAATTATATTTTCCGGAATGTAAGAAGGATCTGTATCCAATCCCACACACAATGGTCCATTTTTTGCCGCAAGCTCCTGAAGAACCTGCATATTATGTTTATTAGTCATGAGGGTATTATATAGAAAAAAGCAGATTTTGTCATAACTTTTAATTGACCTCCCTCCCCATATTCACTACATTTTACCTATAGCAGGAGGATTTGTTATGAAAACAAAAGTCAGATTTTTTGAAGAACTCGCTTCGAACGGGCATGTGGCCTTGAATGTTGTGCAGTATGACGGATGGCTCCTGCGATTTTCTAACGGGTATACGGGAAGAGCTAATTCGGTAAGCTACATCTATCCTTCTAAGCTGCCGGTGGAAGAAAAAGTAGCTTACTGTGAAGAATTTTATGCTAAGCAAGGACTTCCGGCAAACTTTAAGCTTACAGAATATGATACAGAGCTTTCTGATTTTTTGGAAAAGCGCGGGTATAAAAATTGTAACGCTACTTACCTGATGGTTCTGGATGATCTTGAAAAAGCGGCTGCAAACATTAAGGGCTGCAAGTGTAAATTTTCAAAAAAACACGACAAGTGGGTAGACGATTATTTTGCACTTGAAAAAATCACAAGCAAGGCAGATCAGAAAACCTTCAGGCAGATGCTTGATAAAGTAATGGTTGATACAGTTTATTGTTCCATTTCTTACGAAGGAAAAACTGTAGCCTGCGGTTCTGCTGCAATTGAGCAAGGCTATGCGCTCATTCAAAATATAATTGTTGATGAATCTGTTCGCGGAAAAGGCTTTGGAAAAAAATTATTCGGTTCCCTTTTGAAAAAAGCTTTTGAAATGGGGGCACAGCATTCTTATCTTCAGGTTGTGCAGACTAATAATGTGGCTTTAAATCTTTATAAACAGTTTGGCTTTAAGAAAGAGTATTCGTACTGGTATATGAAGAAATAACTGATTCGTAATTTTCGTCAAAGGTTGCGCGAATAAGCGGACGGGCCATAATAACCTGATCTGCACCATAGTACAACGCTGTCTGAATATCACGACGGGTTCGGATGCCTCCATCTACCCAAATCTGATCACAGTATTTTTTGAGCTTAGGTCCTTCTGCTGCCAGAAAATCAGCGGTGCTTCCTTTGCGGGTTTCTACGCGGCCACCGTGATTTGAAATATAAACTACATCAGGGTGAACTTCTTTTACAAGCTCTATGTCTTCATCTGTAAAAACACCTTTAATTACAAAAGGCACACCAGAAACCTTGCGGAATTCTTCAAGCTGTGCAGCAGTCTTTCGCTCAAGGTTTACGAGGTTTCGCATTGTTAAGATGTTATAAGAATCAATATCAATTCCAATGTAGCGGGCGTGCCTGCCAATCCATTCTATGCGCTCAAAAAGTCGTGCCTGTGGATATGGTTTAAGAAAGAAAGCGGCATCGAGAGGGGCACCATTTTCCTGTTCAATGCTCTCTACAGCTTCAATTCCAAACTTGAGTTTTTCATCAGGGCAACCGTCTCCAATACAAAGGCCAAACCCCGCAGCATATGCATTTTTTAAATATGGATAATAAAAGTCGCCTTCATTGGCAAAACCGATATTTTCTACAGCGCCAGTAACAGGCCCACAGCGAAGTAAAGATGGAACAACTTCAACAGCATCAAGATCCTCGGCATTTACAGTACCTGCAAGTGCTTTCCAATCTGCGCAGTTAGCTTGAAAATTTGTTCCACCCATAACGCCACCAAGACCTGGAAGCATATCGGGACAACCATAGCCGTTACATCTTGCACAGCGATGGCACTTAAGTTCACCTTTCATTTAATCCCCAAAACTAATTCCAAGATCACGGGCAGTCTGCAAAACAGGATCATCCTCCGGAATTGCTTTAACAACACCTGCAACTGTATCAAGAGGAACAGCTTCTATTCTGCCGCCATTCATAGCAACAAGCTTTCCAAAATCTTTGCGTGCCAAAAAATCAGCGGCCGAAGCACCAATTGTAGTTGCAAGAATAATATCATAAGGCTTAGGCTCTCCTCCTCTCTGCAAATATCCAAGAACAGAAGTACGTGTTTCAATTCCAGTTTCTTCTTCAAGCTCTTTTGCAACTCTAAAGCCTACAGACTGAGTCATCGATTCGCGGGCTTTCTTAAAATCCTTTTTGCCAAGCTTAGCTTCTTCGAGATTAATGGCCCCTTCGGAACAGGCAATAACTGCATAATCCTGGCCGCCTTCAACCTTTGACTTAATGAATTTTCCAAGTTTTTTAATATCATAAGGGATTTCTGGCAGCAAAATTGCATCTGCATTTGCGGCAAGGCCTGCATAAAGTCCAAGCCATCCAACCTTATGTCCCATGATTTCAACAACCATAACTCTGTGATGACTGCGGGCAGTAGTTCTAATTGCTTCTATACCTTCTGTTGCAACCTGAATAGCTGTCTGAAATCCAAACGACTCATCTGTTCCAACAATATCATTATCAATAGTTTTAGGAAGCCCGATTACATTAAAACCAGCCTCTGCAAGCAGGGAAGCAGTAGTATTTGTACCGTTTCCGCCAAGACAAACAAGGGCATCCAGCTTATTTTTCTTAAAGGTTTCTTTGATTGCATCAACAGGAAGGAGTCCGGTTTTTGGATCTGCCACCGGATTTTTAAAAGGCTTAACACGTGAAGTTCCAAGACAAGTTCCGCCAGCCTTTACAAGCGAATCAAGATCAAGCTTGTCCATTTTGAAGGTATCATTATCAATCAGACCGCGGTAACCGTTTCTGATTCCAATAAACTTCATTCCATACTTATTTTTACCAGCCGCACAAAGCGCTCTGATAGCCGCATTCAATCCAGGGGCATCGCCACCAGACGTTAAAATACCAACAGTCTTAACAGAAGTAGTTTTCATAAATAAAATTATAACACTAAACTCATTTTTCTAAAAGACGATAATTAAAATATGAAATCATCTAATAAATCTAGTATTATTACAGGCACAATTCTTCTGGCTTTAGCAGCCGTTTTTTCTATCTGTCTGTTGCTTCAGCTTTTGGACTTTGGTATTGGAGGCCCAGGGCATAATAATATTTTCTATTATATAGGAAATATGCTCATTACCGTTTATGGATTTTCGAGCATATTAATTCCGACTTTCCTTTTGATTTCGGGACTTTCCTGCTTTGCTACAATCTGGACTGCACAAAAAACAATGCGTCTTATTACAGCAATCCTGCCATTTTTTACGTGCGTTGTAACAGAAAAAATCTGTCGTGGTGCACTTACGGGTGAAGCTGGTGTTGCAGGAACTTCTGGTGCTATAAAAGCTGGAATTGCAGGTGTTACAGGCCTTATGCTCATCATTATTGAGATTCTTGGCGCTGGTGTAATTGCAGAATCTGTTAACCGTAAGATTTTTTACAAAGGAAAAGAGCCTCCAAAGCCTGCAGAAGATGATTTTGACGATTCTGATGATGATTCTATTGTTTTTGTTGATGAAACTGAGGCTGATGAGGACGGTGAAATTGAAGAAGATGCCGCTTCGGAAGATGAAATTGAAGAGGATACTCAGTTTAAATACAAGAAAATTGGTGCTAAGAAGACAATTTTTGATAAAGCCCTTGATAAGCTCAAGCAGAAAAAGAAGGATGAATCTTTTGAAGCACTCATGGAAGAAGCAGAAGAGCTTTATGAATCTGACATTCCAAGCATAGATGATTATGATAATATTGATAAGAAACCTTCAGAGGCACCTGTACAGGAACAGGCACAGACACCTGTAGAAGCACAAACTCCTGCCCCTGCTGCCGAAGCACCAGCTCCAGTAGAAACTGCTCCTGCAGAAACCGAAGACGATGCTCAGCCAAAAAATCCTGCTTCAATTATTTCACAGGAAGAATATGCAGCTTTGCTTTCAGAAGACTCTCCTGCAGAATCAGAAGTAGAAGAACTTGTCTGGGACAACCTTCCACCAGCACCTGCAGAACTTCCTCGTGACTACATGGAAGATTTTGATGCAGAAGATCCTTCCCTCTCTTTCTCTCCGGAAGAACTTGAAGAAAAATCTTTTGCAGAAGAAATGAAAGCGCCGGCTCCAGAAGAGACTCCAGCCACACAGAATGCATCAAGCGAAAAGCAGGCCTCTCCATACGACTCAGCCCGCTACATAAATTCAGTTGTAACAAATAAATCTTTGCCTTATGCAATTTCACTTCATGATGAAAATGAACAGTCTCCTGCCCAGCAGAAAAAAGATGACAACGATCCATATGCTGCAGCACAGAGCATAAACTCAAAATATCCTCGCAAGATTAGCCTTACAGGTGAAGAAGCAAAACAAGAGGAAGAAAAAGAAAAAGCTCTGGATCCAGATTTCTTTGACGTTGATCCAAACAATCTTCCTGTAAACGAAGATTTATCTGATGATATTGAACCAGTTCCAGAAGAAATGGAAGTTGACAACACAGTATTCAATCAGATTGCAAAACAGGAAAAAAGTATAAACTTCTCAAACGTAGCCGAAAATGTTTTCTCTGACATGGAAGAAGATATCCGCCGCGATGCAGATTCTGATTCTGATTTTGATTCAGACGATGACGACGGTACTACAACAGATACAAATGAAGAAATCACTGACTTTACAGAATTCGAAAAAGACGAAAACTACGATGTTAGTGATGACGAACTTTTTGATGTAGACGAAGCTTTTGAAGAAGATACAGCCGACGCTTCTGATGATGAAGAACCTGAATCACAGGAATCTCTTGATGACGACGATACTCTTTCTCCAGAATTAAATCCAAACGCAGGCCACGCAAACAATCTTACAGCAGACGAACTCACAGACTTTTTCAACGCTCAGCAGGAAGAAAATACTCCTCAGCATAAAGTAATCGAAGGTCCTGCTCCAAAAAGCCGCAAGGCTACTAAAAAAGGTCCTTACGTAATTCCTTCAGATTTACTTACAGCTTACAAAGATGACCAGTACTGGATTATTGATGATGAAACAAAACAGGCTTCTATAAACCTCAAGCAGACTCTTGCAGAATTCAACATTGATGCAGACATCATTGGAATTAAAAAAGGTCCTGTAGTAACAATGTTTGAAATCCTGCCTGCTCCTGGTGTAAAGCTCAGTAAGATTGTTGCTTTGCAGGATAACATTGCCTTGAGTCTTGCTGCACAGTCAGTTCGTATTGTTGCTCCAATTCCTGGTAAACAGGCAGTTGGTATTGAAGTTCCAAACAAGCGCCGCTCTGTTGTAGGCTTCCGTGAAATTATAGAAATGGATTTGCCGGAATGGAACAAGATGAAAGTTCCTGTAATTTTAGGTAAAGATATTCTTGGAAAAGCTCAGCTTGTAGACCTTGTAAAAACTCCTCATATGCTTATTGCAGGTGCCACAGGTTCAGGAAAATCGGTTTGTGTAAACTCTCTCATTCTTTCTATTCTTTATAAGCGTTCTTTCAAAGACGTAAAGATGATTCTTGTTGACCCTAAGGTTGTTGAACTTAAGCTTTACAATAATATTCCTCATTTGCTTACTCCGGTTATTACTGAACCAAAGAAAGCAATCCAGGCATTGCAGTATTGTTTGTGCGAAATGGAACGCCGCTATGCTTTGCTTGATGGACTTGGTGTTCGCGATATTTCAAGCTACAACGAAAGAATTAAGGAACGCAACATTGCTACAGAAAAGCTTCCTTACATCGTTGTAATTATTGATGAGTTTGCTGACCTCATGGCAACATCTGGAAAAGAACTTGAAAATATTGTTGCACGTCTTACTGCTATGAGCCGTGCTGTTGGTATTCACCTTGTTCTTGCAACCCAGCGTCCTTCTACAAATGTAATCACCGGTTTGATTAAAGCAAATATTCCAAGCCGAATTGCCTTCATGGTTGCTTCGCGCATTGACTCACAGATTATTATTGATGGTGTTGGAGCCGAAAAGCTTCTTGGCCGTGGTGATATGCTTTATGCTTCTGCAGTTGATCCTGCTCCTATTCGAATTCAGGGAACTTATCTTGATGACAATGAAGTTGAGAAGGTTGTTGAATACGTTAAGCAGTATGGTGAACCTGATTAC
>JAEEGJ010015923.1_pt1 | contig 17408 bp, 10 predicted proteins | sample 8958761 | NCBI WGS metagenome assembly JAEEGJ01 (sample SAMN16246546, study PRJNA631951) | gut metagenome | biome: gut microbiome; feature: rumen; material: RS-attached | host: Bos | place: Iran: Karaj | collected 2018-10 | reverse complement strand
AGAAGTCGTTGAATTGGTCGGAAGAAGACGACCAGGCCATTAAGGCAGGATACGACCAACTCTTTGAAACCATATTACCAGAAGCGGTGACCTTGTACGACGGCACGCGACCTTATTGGCCCAGCTCACCCTCGAAAGGCTGGGGACGGCCCGAAAGCCTGACCGAAGGCGATGTGCATTATTGGGGCGTTTGGTGGGGCGAGTTGCCTTACGAGATGTACCGCGAGAAGGTGGGCCGCTTCAACAGCGAGTACGGCTACCAAAGCTATCCCGATTATTCTACTTTGCTAAAGATAGCAGAAGGTGAGGAACTAAGCAAGGATGCCGAAGTCATTGCGGCGCACCAAAAACACGCCCGTGGCACACGACAAATCGATGACTTCATCAAACGGTATTTCCCCAATGTTAAGCCCAAGGACTTTGAGGAATATGTGCATTTGAGCCAACTCTCACAGGCCTACGGCATGGAGATTGCTATTGAGGCGCACCGCACGGCGAAACCCTACAACATGGGCACGCTCTATTGGCAACTCAACGATGCCTGGCCTGTGACTTCGTGGTCGTCCATTGACTATTACGGCAATCCCAAGGTGTTCCACGAAAGACTAAAGACCCTTTACGCGCCCGTGCTTTTAAGTCTCGACAAGAAAGACTATGGCGTTTTCGTGACTTCCGACTTGATGCGCAGCATTGATGGAACCCTGACCATCACGGTGTGCGACCTTGAAGGCCAACAGTTGTTTGAGCAAAAAGTGAAAGTGGAGATGGATGCGAACGAAAACCGGAAATACACGGTGGAAGGCCTAAGCAATTATTTGAGAAATGCCGACTTGCAAAAGGTTTATGTGAAGTTGCAATTGACCGAAGGCGAGGTCGTCACCGCCGAGCGCAAATGCTATTTTTCCGCTTTTTTTGAGTGAAGTCTGTAACTTTTTTGTTGTTTCTCCGTATTACGTTTGTTGATAAGAAAAACAACAAACATTAAAATACTAACACAATGAAAACAAGATTATTTTTTGCAGCCTTGCTGCTGCTGGCCTTCGGAACGGTGAAGGCACAAAACGAAGCCGATCAAATCAATATCATCAGAGTCCTTGGCTCGGGCGATGTGTATGTCAGCCAGACTCCAGGCCAATTATCATTGAAGAAAGAGGGCAAAATTGTCACTGACTACAAAAGGACGTCAGACATGCTCATTCTCTCCGGCTCTGACGATTATGAAGTCGCCATTTCGCAACTTAAAAACATCCAGTTGCTTTCGTCAGCTGATGTCGTCTGCAAGAGCACTATTAATGGTGATTATATCAATGTCTATAGTAGTGGATCAGGCGACATGGTGATGAAGTTGGATTACGACACCGTTCACGTTGTCCTGAATGGATCGGGCGACATCATCCTTGAGGGCAGATGCAATGTGTTGCAAGCCATACTGCTTGGAAGTGGTGACTTGGTTACCGACGGTATGAAGGCTGGCGATTCGTTTATCGATTTAAGAGGATCGCGCGAGGCTAGAGGTGGTGACGATGTTTCGCTTTCCGAACTTATGGCCGAACTGGGCACGAATCTTGAACGTCTTTCCGACTCTGTGGATTGGAAGAATGTCGAAAAAGGAATGGAACAATGGGGAAAAGACATGGAAGAATGGGGACGTAAGATGGAGAAATGGGGTGAGCGTTTCGAGCACAAGCAGGGCGGAAACTATGATCGTCCTAAAAGCAATGACCGCCCGGCTCCTGATCAGAATAGACGTCCTGAAAAAAAGAACCTCCTTTTCGATGGCAACTGGAACGGCTTCGAAGCCGGCTTGAATATGCTGCTAGGTCCAGGCTCAACGGCTAATTTTGAAGGTGATTATAGCTTTTTGGAGCTGCGTCCCTTGAGGAGTTGGGTGTTCAATTTCAATATTGCTGACGTGGGCATCGCCTTCGACCGTCGTCACATCGCAGGCCTCTACACAGGTGTTGGATTGGGATGGAACAACTATAGTTTCAATAAACCTATCAAGGTTGTTAAAGGTGATACTGGTCTTGAGTATGAACCCTTGGATGCTGCAACATGGAGGAGGAGCAAGCTGGGTGTCCTTTATGTCCAGGCTCCTCTGATGATTGAGGTGCGTCCTACCCGCCGTCTCTATATCGCTGCAGGCGTCACTGGCGGCTTGCGTGTCGATGGCTGGACCAAGGTCAAATTCCAGAATGGAGATAAGGTCAAGGTGCATAGCGACTATTACCTGAATCGTTTCAAACTTGACGCTTCGCTGCGTATCGGCAAGAATGACGGCTGGGGATTCTTCGCCAACTTTAACCTGCTGCCCACTTTCGACGAGGCTCATGCCCCGACCTGCCACACGACAAGTTTTGGCTTCAGCCTGAATTTCTAAAGCAAAGTCAAATCATTAACTCATAACAAGAAAGGCCGCCTCGATTGAGGCGGCCTTTAATTGTTTGTTGTAGTATTATTGTTACTCTTGCTCGTGGCGTTTCTCCCAGCGCTCTTTCGCCTCTTCGATGCGGTCGTCGACACGATAGAAGGTCTTCACGGCGAGGTCGGCAGCAGCTAGGTTGATTTCCTCCTTGGCGAGTTGCAGCCCTTCTTGAATCATGCTGCCCAAACTCTCGTATTTGCCATCCGTGATTCTCAGGATGCCCTTGCCTCCAAGCGATGACTCTTCATAGTCGTCATCCGTATATGACGCCAGAGCGTAGTTGTCAGGCATGATATATGGAGCATAGTCGGGTTCCGTTGTTTGGGCAAGCAGGAGCTGACTCGTGATGGATGAAGGTGCTTCGATGGCTTGCATCTCTGCTAGTATTGGCAAGGCTTCCCTTTCAGAGGACACTTGTTTTTTGTTCGAGGCTTTTGGAGTCGACGTTATTTTGTTGGCCTTGGCCCATGTTGTGGTCGTCGGGTTTTCAGTAGCCCGTCTTGGCACCAAAGCTATGGTTTCGTTGGTGTTGATCCGGCTGACCTCAATGGGTTTTAAGTTGGCGATGGGTTCTACTTTGGGCAACGACTTCTCGGGCCACAATCCGACGGTGAGCAGCAATCCGGCGGCAGCGGCAGCCGAGGCAATCTTGACATAAAGCGGCACAACAGCTGCTTTTTTCTTCAGGCCTTCCTTGTTTTCATAAGCAAGGACAGGAGCCTCCAAATGCGGAAGTTCCTCGGTGAGTTCGTCCCAGTCCAAGCCTTGAGCCGCGACGAAGGCTTTCAGCTGCTCTGCCTCGTCGGGACTGAGGTTACCTTCCATATAGTCAAGGAGGTAAGCCTCGTAGTTGTCGGTGGTGATGTTTGTCTTCATGGCTCTATGTCAATAAGGTTGTCGATGCTTTTCAGTCTGTTTTTCAGTGCGGTGCGTGCGCGGAAGATGTTGACCTTCACCTGTGCCTCGCTCATCCCTGTGATGTCGCCGATCTCCTGGTAGCTGTAGCCTTCGTAGTCGCGTAGCAACACCGCAGTGCGTTGTGCTTCGGGCAGTAGGGTCAAGGCCTTTTGCAGGACTTCGTTGACGTCGGGGTAGGCGTTTTGCGTAGTCTTCGCGTTGGCCGGTAATGGCTCTTCAACGTTAGCGAAGCGTTGTTGGTGCCTGACTTCGTCAATCATGGCGTGGTGGGCGGTGGTGAAGAGGTAGGATTTCGCCTTCGCGAAGTCAATCGTCTTGACCTTCTCCCAAACGCGTGCAAAGCTTTCCTGCACCACGTCCTCAGCCTGCTCGCGGTTGCGGAGGCTCGAGAACGCGAAGCGGAAAAGCCGGTCGGCATATTGCTCCACGCACTGGTTGTACTGACTTCTGTCCATCTTTGATGTAGGTAATACGGAGATTTGGCGAAAAAGTTACATCAAACGGCAAAAATATCTATTTTTGCGCTCAAAATAAGAAATCATGTTGTTAAACTACATCACTTGGAATGTCGATCCCGTGCTGTTTTCCATAGGCAGCATTCATGTCCGTTGGTACGGCCTTATGTGGGCCTTGGGCTTTTTGTTGGGCTATTTCATCATGCGAAAGATCTACCGTCGTGAGAAGATGCCTGACGAGTCATTGGATAAACTCCTGGTTTATATGCTTCTCTTCACGGTTGTGGGTGCCCGACTCGGACATTGTTTGTTCTACGAACCTGAGTATTATCTTGCCCATCCATTGAAGATGCTTGCCGTTTGGGAAGGCGGTCTCGCCAGCCATGGTGGCGCCATCGGCATCCTGCTTGGCCTTTGGATTTATGTGAGGAGATACAACAAGTCCACGAAAAAGAAAGAGGAAAAACAGCATATCACCTTTATCTGGATCATGGACCGTATCGTCATCCCCGTGTGTCTTGTCGGTGCTTTGATCCGCTGCGGCAATGTGTTCAACCACGAGATATACGGCACTCCGACTTCTTTGCCTTGGGGTTTCGTGTTCCTCCGCGGTGCTGAGCAGTTCTGCGGTACGGTCGACAGTTACACGGCTTGTACGGCATGGGACGCTCCTTGTCCACCAAGCGAGTGGCTGCCTTGCCATCCGACGGGTCTTTATGAGGCTTTCTTCTGCCTCGTGGCTATGGTCATCCTGCTGTGGATGTACTACAAACGCGACCTTGGCGACAGACAGCCAGGCTTGATGTTCGGCACCTTCCTCATCATCATTTTCGGTTCGCGCATCGCTATCGAATTCTTGAAGAATGTGCAAGTGGAGTTTGAGAAAAACATGACCTTCGATATGGGTCAATGGCTCAGCGTCCCCTTTGTGCTCATAGGCATAGGGATGATAGTTTGGAGTTTCATGCATAAAAAAGAAAAGCAGCTCTGAGGCTGCTTTTCTTTTTTGGTTTACTCTGCGTAATACAAATTGAGGTATTCCATCATGCGGTCTGAAATCTCTTGCGCCAGCTCGGTACGCCCGTATTTCTTGGCTACGCCTCCGAAATGCTTGAGCAGGCTCATGCCTTCGCCGATTTCGTCTTCGTAGTATTCCACAAGTTTGGGCTTCATATTGCCGTAATAGCTGATCTTGTCGCAATAGTTGTTGACCAACTGCATGAGGTAATTGTCGCCTTTCACACTGTCGCCGCAGACGTAATACATCTCGGGGAAGTGAAGGGTACGGATGTCGGCAGGGAACTTCTTGCTGGGGAAGAACTCTTGGTACTTGTCCATCACGATGATGGCCGAGTCGAACTCTTGGTGGTTGACCAAAGCCTGGGCTAAGCGGGAATAGGCCTGCTGAGCGTAGGCAGCGTTGCGCACGCTTTCGCGGTCGGGGACGACGCCTTCTTGGTTCAGGCTGCCCCAGTTGACGATGCCTTCATTGGCCTTGGTGACCAAAAGATCGTAGCTGCCTTCACGATACACGCCACCGACACCTTTATAATAGTCTTCGGCTTCGACGGGGATGAACCTATAGGCCAAGCCTTCCATGTGGAGGTATTTGTCGATGCCAAGCACCTTCGACATGTCGCTGAACGAGGTGAAGTACACCGGACGTTCCCAGTTGTTGGTGGCCATGAAGTCAAGGAGCATGATGGCATTCTTGTAGATCCAGTTCTCCTTGATGTCCCAAGTAATTTCGTCCACAATCTGGTCTTTCATGCTTTCGGGAACGATGCCGTTCTTGATGCAGGCTTCTTTGTTGACGGTGAGTTTCACGCTGCGGCAAGGCACGTAGTTGTAGGTGGTACCCATATAGCGTTTCACGGCCTTGGGGTTATGGATGAAGTCGATGACTTGCTTCAGCTCGACTTGCTTGCCCTTGAAGTAATCTTCTTCTTCGACGGGAATCTGCTCGTTGACACCGTTGTCATATTCCTTTTGCGTCAGCGTGAGCGGAAGTTTTTCGGACTCATACACCTTACGACCCATTTGGTGTACATACCAATAGCCGCTCGACAGCATGTAGTTGCACACGCGCACGTCGGTGCGGAAGCCTTCCACTTCTTGCACGTACCACAAGGGGAAGGTGTCGTTGTCGCCACGGGTAAAGATGACGGCGTTGGGCGGTAGCTGTGCGAGATAGTTGCGCGCCCAGTCACGGGCCGAGGTCTTACCTGCACGGTTGTGCTCTTCCCAGCCGTTGGCGGCCAACACGCAAGGCACTGCCAAGAAGCAGATCAGGCCGACAGCCGCGACGGTGATCATGCTCTCCTTTTTCAGGAGTTTGTTGATCCAGTCGATGAGGGCAATCACGCCGAAGCCGATCCAGATGGCAAAGGCATAGAACGAGCCAGCATAGGAGTAGTCACGTTCACGAGGCTGGTTAGGTGTCTGGTTCAGGTAGATGATGATGGCCAGACCGGTCAGGAAGAAGAGCAGGAAGACGATCCAGCTTTGCTTCAAATCATTCTTCAGCAGCCAAATCAAGCCGATAAGACCTAGGATGAGCGGAAGGAAGTAATAGGTGGTACGTCCCGGGTTCTGCAGGCATTCAGGAATGTTGTCCTGGTCGCCGAGACGGGCATTGTCGATGAAGCTGATGCCACTGAGCCAGTTGCCGTGGTTGAGTTCGCCCTGGCTCTCAATGTCGTTTTGACGTCCCACGAAGTTCCACATGAAGTAACGCCAATACATCCAGTTGCATTGGTATTGGACGAAGAACTTGAGGTTTTGCCCGAAGGTGGGTTTGTTGACGGTGACGACCTCGCCTCGGTAGTTCCTCACGCGGACGGGTGTACCTTTGACCACGCCATTGGCGTCTTTACGGTAGCTGTCGTACATGTCTGAGTGCGAGCCCCTTTGCGTACTCCACATACGAGGGAAGATGGTCTTCAGCTCAGAAGGATAGTCGGGCTTGCTCTGCTTGTTGTCGTCGGTGACCACATAGCGATGGGCCTCCTTGTCTTTCACGTAGATCGGGTTGCCGTCCTTGAGGCCGCTGACAGGGGCGTTGTAATATGCTCCGTAGAGTAGGGGCCAGCTACCGTATTGCTCACGGTTGAGGTACGATAGCATCGAAAGGGCATCCTTGGGCTCGTTCTCATTGATAGGCGTGTTGGTGTTGGCACGGATGACCAGCATGAAGAACGACGAATAGCCGATCAGGATGAACATAAAGGAAAGGATGGCGGTATTCCAAATCACTTTCTTGCGTTTCGTCGTGGCGATGAGACCCCAAACGATGAGGCCGATGATCACGGCAAAATAGACGATGGTGCCTAGGTTGAACGGAGCACCGAGCGTGTTGACGAAGAACAGCTCCATCTTACCCGCCAGATTGACGATTTGAGGCACGAGGAACATATTGATGAGCCACAGCAGTGCCACCGAAATCAAGCCTGCCAAGACAAATCCCCAGAAGGTAGTCTTCTTCCATTTCTTGAAATAGATCACATATACGAAGGCGGGGATACAAAGCAGGTTGAGCAGGTGAACGCCGATGGAGAGGCCAATGAGGAAAGCGATGAAAATGATCCATCGGGTACTCTTCGGGTCGTCGGCCACACGCTCCCATTTCAGGATGGCCCAGAAGGTCACGGCAGTGAACAGCGATGACATGGCATAGACTTCGCCTTCGACGGCATTGAACCAGAACGACTCGGTGAAGGTGTAGGCCACAGCGCCGACAAAGCCAGCCAGCAGCACGCCAATCTTGTTGGTCCAAGGCGCGTCTTCTCCTTCCTTCATCCACACTTTACGGGCGAGCATGGTGATGGTCCAGAACAGGAAGACGATGGTGAGGCCGCTGCAAATGGCCGACATGACGTTGACCATCAAAGCCACCTTGGTGACATCGCCACCTGCAAAGAGTGAGAAGAATCGGCCTAGCATCTGGAATAAAGGAGCCCCGGGTGGGTGACCCACTTGGAGTTTATATGCCGTTGAGATGTACTCGCCGCAGTCCCACCAACTCACGGTAGGCTCAAGCGTGAGGAAATACACGACGGTGGCAATCAAGCCTGCCAGCCATCCTGTAATGTTGTTTAACCTTTTGAAAGTCATAATGATATAAAAGTGTTTGTTATAAATCGTAACAAATTCGGCCTGTGCCAAACTGCAAAAATACGGTTTTTTGGCTTATCTCTAAACGGAATAACGGCAAAAACGCTTTTTGTAGTGCCATAAAAGCAATTTTTTTCAAAAAAAACGCAAAAATCTCTTGCGCGTAAAGAAATTAGTTGTACTTTTGCAGCCGCATTCGGAAACGAATGATGTCGAGTGGTGTAATGGCAGCACTGCAGATTTTGGTTCTGCCTGTCAAGGTTCGAATCCTTGCTCGACAACTTGAGGTGGAAGAAAAGACCTGCTACTTTGAGTAACAGGTCTTTTTATTGTTGAAAAGGACGCGAGTCTTGCTTTTTGGCCTCATTGCGGACTTGATCCGCAATCTCCTGAACGAAAGGCAAATCCTAAGGTTCAAGAGATGGCGGATGTGCCTCCGCCATGAGGCCAAGAGGAAGGCAAAAAGACAAACGAAGAGAAATATGATAACAAAAGAACAAGTAGCAACCCTCTGCGAAGAAGCCCTCGCCAATACCGACCGCTTCCTCGTCGAAGTGAAGGTGAAGCCCAACAACGTGATTGAGGTCTATGTGGACTCCGACACGGCTGTCAACATCGACCACTGCGCAGAATTGAGCCGCTATATCAACGAGAAGCTCGACCGCGATGTGGAAGACTACGAGCTGAGTGTGTTCTCGTGGGGACTCTCGGGTGCCTTGAAGATGGACCGCCAACTGCAGAAGTATGTGGGCAAGGACGTGGAAGTGAAGACGAAAGAATTAGGCAAGATGCAAGGCAAATTGGTGAGTTTTGATGCTGAAAAGGTGGAGTTTGCCCCTGCACCTAAGAAAACCTCAAAGAAAAAGCCTGTGGAAGAGATATGTAATCTGTTCTTTGAAAGAAATAAAGTTGAGGTGAAACCTGCTATAATTTTCTGATAATCAACAAATAAATATATAATAATGGACAACTACAAATTAGTAGAAACTTTCTCTGAATTCAAGGAATTCAAGAACATCGACCGTGAAGCCATGATGCGCATCATTGAGGATGTGTTCCGTGGCATGCTGAACAAGAAGTTCGACACCGACACCACCGACTTCATCGACATCATCGTGAACGTCGACAAGGGTGACTTCGAAATCTACCACAACCGCACCGTGGTTGAGGATGACGAACTGGAGGATCCGCTGCGCGAAATCAAGCTGTCGGACGCCATCAAGATCGAGCCCGACTTTGAAGTGGGTGAGGAAGTGAACGAGGAGCTTCGCATCGAGAGCTTCGGCCGCCGCGATATCCTCGCTCTGCGGCAGAATCTCCAGACCAAAGTGTCGGAGTATGAGAAGGAAAACATCTTCCAGAAGGATAAGGAGAAAGTCGGTGAGATCATCACCGCCGAGGTGGCCCATGTGTGGAAGCGCGAGATTGTGGTCGTCGATGACGAAAACATCGAGTTGATCCTGCCCAAGACGGAACAGATTCCGGCAGACATATATAAGAAAGGTGACACCATCCGTGCCATTGTGAAGAGTGTCGAGAGCGTCAATGGCTCGCCCGTAGTGACTTTGTCGCGTACCTCCGAAATCTTCCTGCAGCGTCTGCTTGAAGCCGAGGTCCCTGAGATCTACGACGGTCTCATCACAATCAAGAAGATTGTCCGAGAGCCTGGCCAGCGTGCCAAGATCGCCGTTGAATCCTACGATGACCGCATTGACCCCGTTGGCGCTTGCGTTGGTATGAAGGGCACGCGTATCCACGGTATTGTCCGCGAGTTGCGCAACGAGAACATCGACGTCATCAATTGGACCACCAACCCTGTCCTACTCATTACCCGTGCCCTCAGTCCGGCCAAGATCACCAATATCGTCCTGAGCAGCGACAATACGATGGCCAATGTGTACATGGAGAACGACCAGATCAGTCTCGCCATCGGTAAGGGCGGCTACAACATCAAGCTGGCCGGTAAGCTGACGGGTTACGAAATCGACGTCTACCGCAACAGTGAGGCCGACAACATCGAAGAGGATGTCGACCTGCAAGAGTTCTCCGACGAAATCGACCAGTGGGTCATCGACTCACTTGTCAAGATGGGCTGCGACACCGCCAAGGATGTGTTGAAATACACTCCCGAAGAGGTGGCTTCGCGTGCCGACCTTGAAATTGAAACCGTCAAGGATGTGTTCCACATCTTGAAGGCTGAGTTTGAACAAGATGCCGAATAATGCCAGAGGCTTAAAATTAAACGAGAAACAAAGAAGAAACTATGTCCGAAGAAACTAATTTTTCAATTCGATTGTCGAAAGCGGCAAAAGAGTTCAATGTGGGAAAGGACACCATAGTGGAATTCCTCGCCAAGAAGGGATTCCAGGTGGACTCCTCTCCCAACACGAAGCTCACGGCAGACATGTATGCGCTGCTTGTGAAGGAATATCAGGGCGAGAAGGATGTGAAGGAAGAGGCCAAGAGATTGGGCAATCTCTCGTACAAGGGAGGTAGTGTTTCCGTTGATTCGGCATTGCAATCGCAGAAAACCGTCGATGAGGAAGAACACGAGGAAGTGATCATCCGCACGAATACGATATCATCGCCAACAAAGAAGACGGCCAAGACGGCAACCGTCGTCGAGCCTGAAAAGACCGAAAAGCCAGAAAAGGCCGAGGTCAAGGAGACTCCGAAACAAGAAACCGAGAAGGCCGAACCTGAAAAGAAGGACGAAAGCGCTTCGGGCAGCTCTCTGAAGATTCTCGGCAAGATCGATTTGGAGCCTAAGAAGTCCGTGAAACAGGAAAAGAAGAAGGAGAAGAAGGCGGAAAAGCCTGCCCAACCCGAAGAGAATAAGCAGGAGAATCCTCAGCCCAAAGTGGAAGAGAAACCGCAGGAAGAACCCGCCAAGGTTGAGCCTGCCAAGGAGGAAGAGAAGGTCGTTGAGCCGAGAGTCGTCAAGTTGGAAGCTCCCAAACTGACGGGTCCTACCGTCTTGGGTACCATGGAGCTGCCTGTCGAGAAGAAAGGCGGCAAGTCTGGCGAGTCGAAGAAAAAGAAACGCAAGCGCATCGTGGGCGGCAAGCCTGAAGGCTCATCCGAGAACCCGACAGGCCCGGCAGTGAACGCTGGCGGCAAGAAACAGGATGGCGGCAAGCCGGGTAAAGGCCCGAAACCCGCTGACCAAGGCAAGAAAGGTCCGAAGGACAGCCCGAAACTTGGCAAGAAGGACAAGAAAGGCAAGCGTGAAGAGAAGCCCGAACTGAGCGAAGAGGAGATCTCGAAGCAGATTAAGGACACCTTGGCGCGCCTCGCCCCCATGGGCAAGTCAAAGACCTCCAAGCACCGTCGTGAGAAGCGTCAGCAAGTGGCTGGCAGCATGATGGAGGAGATGATGCGCCAAGAAGAGGACAAGAAGGTTCTGAAGGTGACCGAGTTCGTCACCGCCAACGAGTTGGCGACCATGATGAACGTGCCTGTGGTGAAGGTCATCGGAACGTGCATGAGTCTCGGTATGCCTGTGTCCATCAACCAGCGTCTCGATGCTGAAGCCCTGTCCGTGGTGGCTGAGGAGTTCGGTTTCCAAGTCGACTTTGTCAGCGCAGATGTGCAAGAGGCCATCGCCGAAACCGATGAGGTCGACCGTGAGGAGGACCTTGTGCCCCGTTCGCCCGTCGTCACCGTCATGGGTCACGTTGACCATGGTAAGACCAAGCTCTTGGACTATATCCGTAACACCAACGTGGTGGCCGGTGAGGCAGGTGGTATCACCCAGCACATCGGTGCCTACGAGGTGACCACCGAGAGCGGTAAGAAAATCACCTTCTTGGATACGCCTGGTCACGAAGCTTTCACGGCTATGCGTGCCCGTGGTGCCAAGATCACCGACGTCGCCATCATCGTCATCGCTACCGACGACAGCGTGATGCCGCAGACCGTCGAAGCCATCAACCACGCTCAAGCTGCTGGCGTGCCTATCGTCTTCGCATTGAACAAAATCGATAAGCCCACCGCCAACCCCGACAAGATCCGTGAGCAACTCGCTAATATGAACATCCTCGTCGAGAGCTGGGGCGGTAAGTACCAAGACCAGGAGATTGCCGCTAAGATCGGTTTGAATGTCGATGCCTTGTTGGAAAAGGTGTTGCTTGAGGCCGAACTTCTCGACCTGAAGGCTAACCCCAACCGTCTCGCCAAGGGCACGGTCATCGAGTCCGCTTTGGACAAGGGTCGTGGTTATGTGGCCAAGATTCTGGTGCAGAATGGCACCTTGAAGATTGGTGACATGGTGCTGGCTGGCACTACCTTTGGTAAGGTGAAGGCTATGTTCGACGACCACAACCGTCCCGTCAAGGAGGCTGGTCCTTCCACACCGGTGCTGTTGCTCGGTCTGAACGGCGCTCCTATGCCTGGTGACGCCTTCAACGTAATGACCGATGAACGCGAGGTAAAAGCCATCGCCAACCGTCGTGAGCAGCTGCAGCGCGAGCAGACGCGTCGCACCAGCCCGCACATCACCTTGGACGAGATTGGCCGTCGTATCGCCATCGGCGACTTCAAGGAGTTGAACATCATCGTCAAGGCAGACGTGGACGGCTCCGTGGAGGCTCTGGCCGACAGCTTGTTGAAGCTTTCCACCGAGGAAGTGCAGGTCAACGTCATCCACAAGTCGGTGGGTGCCATCAGCGAGTCGGACGTCATGCTGGCTTCGGCATCCAACGCCGTCATCGTGGGCTTCAACGTGCGTCCTACCGCACAAGCGCGTAAGATGGCTGAGAATGAGAAGATCGACATCCGTCTCTACTCCATCATCTACACCGCCATCGAGGAAATCAAGGCCGCTATCGAAGGTATGTTGGCTCCCGAAATTGAGGAGGTGGTCACCTGCAACCTCGAGATTCGTGAGACCTTCAAGATCAGTAAGGTCGGCACCATCGCTGGCTGTATGGTCCTGGACGGCAAGGTCACCCGCAACACCAAGGTGCGTGTCATCCGCGATGGCATCGTGATCTACACGGGTGTGCTCGGCTCCTTGAAGCGTTACAAGGACGATGTCAAGGAAGTCAGCGCCGGCATGGACTGCGGCTTGAACATCGAGAACTTCAACGACATCAAAGTCGGCGACATCATCGAAGGTTACACCGAGAAGGAAGTCGCGAGGAAGTTGTAAAAAAAGACCGGCAACGCCGGTCTTTTTTTACAACTTTGCCATCACTTTCAGCAACTGCTCACCCAAGCCAATCGTGTAGCCCTGCTTCATGAACACCACCTCGCTGTTGGCGTTGGCGATGAGGAAGATGGGGCGGACGTCGGGGTTGAGGTGCATGCATTCAATGAGCTCGTCACGGGTGGAGCCGTCGTCGATGCCATAGACGATGCCTTCGGGTAACTCGTTGAAGTTCTTTAGTTTGAATTTGTCGTAGTCTTCTTTGCTGCTGAAAATGAAGATCATCGGCAAACCGCTGTCCTCAAAGTTCTTGCGGAAGGCGGCGATGTCCTGCATGGCGTGTGTGGTGGGCTCACTGCCTTGGTCCAGATAGCCGAGGATGAAATAGTCGTTGCCCATCAGCAGCCTTGGGTTGCCGTCTTCTTCCGTCTCAGGATCGGTGAAGTGGATGTCGGCGTAGAAACAACCGATGACATGGACGTCGTGGTCGGCTTCGCGCAAAATGAGGTTCACTTGTGTGGTCTTGTCGGCCTCGATGCTGAAGAACTCGCTATGGGTCAGCGCGGTGCCGTCGTCCAAGCGCGTGCCTGCCGTGAGGATGTAAAACCCCTCGTCCAAAGGTGTTGGATGCTCGAAAGAGGAGAGCATCATGCCGTCGTCGATACCTGGGTCTTTGGCGTCGTATGCCAACAGTCGGAAACTATTGCCGTCAAACTTCTTGATGCTGAAATGTGTGTAATATTTCGGGTCGGCGACGGAAGCGATGGGGTAGTATTGGATGTCCAGATACCCCACAGCGGCACTGGCGGGTTCGGCGGCATCGAAGTCTACATTGGTCCATTCCTTGCCGAAGTATTGCACATTTCCATTCACGGGGTTGATTTGTGCGGCGATGCCCAAACTACGTGCCATGCTGACGAAGAAGATATCGCGTGAATGGCGGTCGGCCTTGCAGGCTTTCAATACGCCTAAGGGCGAAATTGGGATGCGCTGTAAAGCCAAATTGTCGTTGGCTTTGATGTTGTTTTTCACCCAATCGACCAACAATGCGGGATTGTCATGATATTGCCGTCTCTCTGCTTCAGGGAAGAACTCGGAAAGGGTCTTGCGGTAAGGCACCAGCATCTCGTTGCTCACACGCGGATTGAGGATGTACTGAGCGTAATGCTCGGGCGGCATGGAGATGATGGATTGCTCGAGACCAGGCGTGTTGTCGAAATGGTCTTTGAGTACTTCAAGGCTGACATCACGCAGGTCCTTGTCGGAGATGTTGCTGAGCAGTTCTACTGCCTTGATTTCTTGGCCTTTGCCTTGAGCGTATTTCACGAAATCGGCAATGGTCTGCCAGTTGCCCCAAGTTTTCTCGTAGATGCTGCACAGCTTTTTGTTGCCCGTATTCATAATCTCTTCCATCTGGGCTTTCTTGCAGTCGGTGATGTAGGCATTGCGCAGCGAGTCTTCAAAGGCCAAGCGGCGGTCGTTCTCGGCACGCATTTCAGCCGTCACCTCGGGCAAGACGCTAGTTGGGGCAGGCGGCACCATGTCGAACTCAAAGATGTCGTTTTGGCCCTGCTCATGGTCGAGGGTGATGGTGATGTTGTCTTTCTCGCCCGACTTGAACACTTGGAAGCCGAACTTGCCGTCGTTGGCGGCGTAGGCCATCATGCAGCCCAAGCCAGAGGTGAGCCATGTCTGGCCGTTCTCGTCTGTAGTCTTTGTAACGACAGTGCAGAATTCTGCATAATTGTAAATCTTGAATTCCACAGGCAGGTTGGCTTGCGGCAGACCATTCTCGTCTACGACGGTGAAGGTGGTCTTGGCAGTCTTGCCGTAGTTGTCCACCACGTTGATTTCCGTGTAGTTAGCGCTGCGGCTGATAACTTCCTCAGGGCCGTCGTAGTCGCCAAACACGCGCGTGTGTAATAATAAGGTGCGTGAGGCGGGCTCGTTGAACCAACCCAAGTCGAGCACCGGCTCAGGTTCGCAGGCGCCTAGGAAGTGCCATTGTCCGTCTACCCAAGCCTCCACCCAGGCGTGGTTGTCGTCGCAGTGGGCCCAGCGAGGGGTATACACCTGTCGTGCTGGGATGCCCACGGTGCGCAAGGCGGTCACCAATAGCGTCGACTCCTCGCCGCAGCGTCCCCACGAGGTTTTGATGGTGGCCATAGGGGCGCTCGTACGGCTGTCGCTACCTTTATAGTTGACATGCTCGTGGCACCAATGGTTCACTTCGAGGACGGCGTCATAAAGAGTTAGGTCTTTCACGCGGCCTTTCAGTTCTTCATAATAGGTAGCACGAAAGCGGTCGAGGTTCTCGTTGTTGACGCGCACAGGCACCACGAAATGCTTGAACTCGCGCTCGGGAATGCTGGCACCCCAAGGCAATTCCTGTTTGGCCAGGAAGGCATAGTGGACACTCTCACGGTAATAATCTTCGGTGTAGTCCACACTGTCGCCGAGCGGCATGTATTGGTAAAGGAATTCCAAGGCTGCTTTTTCATTGAAAGCCATTTTCTTTTCGGTTGAGCAGGAAGAAAAGAGGAGGGTAAAGGCAGTAATGAGAATGAATAAGGTGTTTTTCATGGTGCAATTGTTTGCTGCAAAGATAGTGTTTAATAAGAAAAATACGCTATCTTTGCGCCAAATAAAGACCAAACGTATCGTAGAGATAAAAATAGAGAATATTTAACATATTAAAAACCAAAGCATTAGCTATTATTTCGCGTTTGCCTAAAGCCCAGCAATCTTTGAGGATATAAACCACAGAAATAATATATGAGGCTATCAGTGTGGAATATGGTCTCCTGAGTTTAATAAGCGATGCTCATACCTTTTAGGTGTGAGTACTTATTTCGGGAGAAGGTTTCCACGCTGGGCTACCTTGGTAACGCATAAGGAAAGCACCTTTCTTTTTGCGTAGTGATTGATAGCATTGCGGAAACTATCAATCACAATGGCCAAGAAAACATTTAGAAGCGCCCGAGGAGCAAAAAAAGATGAGTTTTATACTCAATTAGCAGATATTGAAAAAGAGCTCAGGTATTATAGAGATCACTTTGTTGGGAAAACTGTGCTATGTAATTGTGATGACCCTCGAATAAGTAACTTTTTCCATTATTTTAGTTACAATTTTGAATACCTTGGATTAAAAAAACTAATAACTACTTGTTACAAAAACCAAGAGCGCGATTTGTTTAGTCAACATGATTCTGACCAAGCAATCTGGTTGGAATACTATGGAGACCGTAACGGCAACCGAGTTCCAGACCCTGAAGAAATTGGTATCCATTATTTTAAAGGTGATGGAGATTTCCGTTCGCAAGAGTGCATCGAGTTGTTGAAAGAAGCCGATGTAGTGGTAACGAATCCTCCTTTTTCGTTGTTTCGTGAGTATGTGGCGCAATTAATGTCATACAATAAGAAATTCTTGATTATTGGAAATACAGGAGCGGCAACTTACGAAGAAATCTTTCCTTATATAAAAGAAGATAAGATGTGGATTGGAGTGACAAACTACAATGTTGGAATGATGTTCATGCTTCCAGATGATTACACCTTGTATCATCATATTGATTCAAATGGTAAAAAGATAGGTAGGGTTTCTACTTCTTGTTGGTGGACGAATATTGAAAACAAGAGGAGAAGTGAAGAGGTCGTCCTTTATAAAAAATACAATGAAGCTGAATATCCGAAATTTGACACTTACGATGCAATCAACATAGATAATTATACTGATATCCCTATGGATTATTATGGCGCAATGGGAGTCCCGATGACCTTTTTAGGGCATTATAATCCTAATCAATTTGAAATTATCGGTAAATTAAACCATGATAGACCCAAGTCATACGATTATGGGAAGTCCATTGTCAATGGCAAGGAAATCTATGCTAGATTATTAATCCGTCGTCGTCGAGTGGAGCCTCAGGTACAACCATATAATATAGAAGAACCGTCAGTCTCAATGGCGGCGGAGGGAACTGAATAGCAGCAGTAGGCCCGTCCCAGAGGGACGATACTCGAGTAACCGTAGGTCGTGACCTACGGTAGCACCCCGGTAGGACAATAAAACAACTATACAATATGAATATAGAACTACACAAAATCACCGTCCGCGAACTGACCAAAGGCTACGTGGACAACAATGAAAACGGCGTGCGCGCCTACGGCGGCCGCCTCGATGTGCGCCCGCCCTACCAACGCGAGTTCGTCTACAAGGAAAAACAGCGCGATGCCGTCATCGACACGCTCACCCAAGGCTTCCCGCTCAATGTGATGTATTGGGCTGTGCGCGACGACGACACCTTCGAGATCATCGACGGACAGCAACGCACCATCAGCATCTGCC
>JAEEGJ010015922.1_pt1 | contig 17409 bp, 15 predicted proteins | sample 8958761 | NCBI WGS metagenome assembly JAEEGJ01 (sample SAMN16246546, study PRJNA631951) | gut metagenome | biome: gut microbiome; feature: rumen; material: RS-attached | host: Bos | place: Iran: Karaj | collected 2018-10 | reverse complement strand
GGATATTGACAGGAAATACGATGAATAGGGAAGGAACTGCCGGTTTATCTGTATACAGGGCTGCTATAATAGCCGTAATAATGCTGCAAGTGATTGCAGCATTTTATTTCTGTACGCGCAAAAAGGGAGTTACAATATGTCGACATCTATAAGATCAGATAAGATAAGGATCGCCATGCTCGGACACAAACGTATCCCGTCCAGAGAGGGAGGGATAGAGGTCGTAGTCGATAAGCTTGCAACCGGCATGGCAAGACTGGGATACAGAGTCACCTGTTATAACAGGGGAGGTCATCATGTCAGCGGCGCTGAATATGATGAAGAGCCCATGGAAAGAACGGACAGATATAAGGGAGTAACGATCAAAAGAGCTTTTACGATCGATGCAAAAGGACTGGCGGCGGTATCCTCTTCAATATGTGCCAGTATTGCAGCAGCCTTCGGTCCTTTCGATGTGGTGCATATACATGCGGAGGGCCCCTGTCTTTTATGCGGTCTTATAAAAGCAATGGGCAAGAGGGTAATCGTAACGGTCCACGGACTTGACCATATGAGGGAAAAATGGGGGCGATTCGCTTCATGGTATATTTTACGCGGTGAGAAAAGCGCGGTGAGATATGCAGATGAGATCATAGTATTAAGTAAGAATGTACAGAATTATTTTATGGAGATGTACGGAAGGAGAACGGTCTATATTCCGAACGGTGTTGATGAAGTGAAGCCGGTGGATGCCGATATCATAACCGACAAATGGGGTCTGAAAAAAGACGGTTACATCCTGTATCTGGGCCGCATAGTACCTGAAAAGGGAATACATTATCTCATAGAAGCATATAAAAGACTTGATACGGACAAAAAGCTGGTCATAGCAGGAGGAGGATCGGATTCGTCGGATTACTTTGAGAAGATAAAAAATGAAGCTGACGATAGTGTCATATTCACCGGATTTGTACAGGGAGCAGCGTTAAGCGAATTGTACAGCAATGCATATCTTTATTGTCTGCCAAGCGATTTGGAAGGTATGCCGCTTAGCCTGTTAGAGGCCATGAGTTACGGCAATGCCTGCCTTACATCCGATATTCCCGAATGTGCGGATGTGATAAAAGACAAGGGAGTTACTTTTAAAAAATCGGATATAGAGGATCTTACGAAAAAACTCATGGAATTATGTGAGGATAAAGCAACCGTGCAGGCCCTTAAGGCACAGGCTGCCACATACATAACCTCGGAGTATGATTGGAACAGGGTGATAAAACAGACGCTGGAACTGTACACAAAAGACAGGGATGGGGAGTAAGAGCGATAATATGCGCTTTCTTGCGGTTTTTGGCCATTTATTGTATACTGTCTAATATCATTGCAGATAAAGGAGAAGATCATGGCAGATGTAGCACTTATAACAGGTATAACAGGACAGGACGGATCATATCTGGCAGAGTTTTTGCTGGGTAAAGGATATGAGGTTCATGGTCTTATTCGAAGGCACAGTACCATGAATACCGAGAGAATAGATCATATAATCAACGGACCCTATAACGGGGTAAAGTTTTTCCTTCACTACGCCGATATGACGGATTCGAGCGGACTGATCCGACTTGTATCAGAGATCAAGCCGACAGAAGTATATAATCTCGCGGCTCAGTCTCATGTGGGAATATCTTTTGAAGTTCCGGAGTATACGGCTGAGGCTACGGGAGTTTCTACACTGAAATTGCTTGAAGCACTCAGGATGTTCGGGGGTTCATGCAGATACTATCAGGCTTCTACCTCAGAACTGTTCGGTGGAATTCCGGAGACAGCTCCACAGAGTGAGAAGACACCTTTTTATCCGAAGAGCCCATATGGAGTAGCCAAGTTATATTCTTACTGGATCACGGTCAATTACAGAGAATCATATAATATGTTTGCCTGCAACGGAATTCTGTTCAATCATGAATCACCCAGACGTGGAGAGAATTTTGTTACAAGGAAGATAACTCTTGCGATAGCATCCATTCTTGCCGGCAAGCAGGAGAGATTGTCATTGGGCAATATGAATGCCAAGAGAGACTGGGGATTTGCCGGAGATTATGTTGAAGGCATGTGGCTTATATTACAGCAGGATAAGCCCGATGATTTTGTGCTTGCCACCAATGAGACCCATACCGTCAGGGAATTTGTAGAGGTTGCTTTTAAGGAATGCGGCATCAATATAAAATGGGAAGGCGAAGGCATTAATGAGAAGGGTATAGATGCCGATACCGGAAGGGTGTTGGTGGATGTCAATCCTAAGTTCTACAGGCCGGCGGAAGTGGAATTCCTATGGGGTGACTGTTCCAAGGCAGAAGCGACTCTTAACTGGAAGAGAAAGGTCGACTTTAAAGGCTTGGTATCCATGATGATGGATTCGGATCTAAGAGCGATAGCGGGCATGAGTACTGAGGAGTACAGAGCAGGAAAGAGATAGAGTATTGATAATACCTCGAATTGATATATTCGGGGTATTGTATTGTTAAAGACTATGGCGGAAGTATTGTTAAGTTGGATCTTCATAGGAGCCACATCATATATCGTGGGAATGTGTGTCCAAAACCTTTTGTGTTTTTTACTGCACACGGATCGGGCCATATATGCAGAATACATGAAGCATCCGCATATATTAAGAGTATTGTGCGGATTGTGTACAGTCAATGTATTTGCACAGATTTTCAGTCTGTTCGGACCTGTTGGATTTGGTGCTGATATACTGTTGCTGCTTCTGTGCCTTTTACTTCTTATAATTGATAAGGGAAGAATCTTTAAGGAACTGAAGACCTTTGATTTTAATGATCATAAAGCTTCTTTTATTGCCTATATAGTTCTTGTCATGATCTTTTCATATGGGACCAGCCGTGGCTATATGCATTTTGATACCAATCTGTATCATGCCCAGGCGATCAGATGGATCGAAGAATACGGAGTTGTTCCGGGACTTGCCAATATTCAGTCCAGGTTTGGATATAACAGCGCGGAATTTGCGCTTAATGCCATATATGGATTTAAATGGATGCTTGGAAGATCTCTTCATACGACTTCGGGATTCTTTTCACTGATATCTTCTTTTGTTGCATTTGGAATCATCAGATGTATTAAAAGAGATGAGGGAGGAAAGATAGTCGTAAGCCCATCCGTGTCTGATTATGCAAGGCTTGGTCTTATATATTATCTCGGGATCATATACAGTGATATCGTATCGCCTGCATCGGATAATTATGCGGGAGTACTTATTTTTGATATTGTGATCCTGTGGCTTGATGCGACAGAGATAAGAGAGGGCGAAAATCCGGCAGACAGGAAATCTGATACAGTATATGCCATTATGGGTATTCTGTCGGTTCTGTCTGTCTATGCGGTCACGATCAAACTCAGTGTCTGTCTTTTAATACTGTTGGCCTTTATACCGGGGATATATTGGATAAAAAACAGGGATATTAAGAGCATTGCAGTCTGTCTGTTAAGTGGCCTTGCGATAGCGATCCCTTTCTTTGTAAGAGGTTATATTATATCCGGATGGATACTGTATCCGTCGACCGTGATCGGTTTCGGACACCCGGACTGGGCAATGCCTGAGGGAATGGCCGCTTATGATGCAAAAGAGATCGGAATGTGGGGACGTGGCATAACCGATGCCGCAAGGTGGAGTCAGATCACGGCATTTAACTGGATGCCGGGATGGTGGAATTCGCTTGGTGCCGTGGAGAAATTGCTGTTTATGGGAATGGTGATCTCTGTGGTATGCTCGATTGCATGTGTGATGATCGCATTGATAAAAAGGGACGGAAATTTTTTCTATGGACAGTTGCCTGTTATGCTCACAATATCCGCAGGTGCAGTTCTGTGGTTTTTCAGCGCTCCGCTCATACGTTACGGTTATCCGTATCTGATCCTTATGCCAACGCTTTTTCTTGGATATGTAATGAAGTACTTTATCCGAAATGACAGATCGAGTGGGATGGTATTCCTGTTTGTTTTTCTGGCTTTGTGTGCGTTGAGGATCAGAGGTCTGGTTAAGGATGTAAAAAGGACAGTCGGATGGGAATATTATGTTAATCAACAGGACTATATAGACGCAGAAGCCCACAGTTTTTCTGTGGAAGGCATTACATTCTGGTATTCGGAAGATTCCGGCCAGATAGGATATTATAAGTTCCCGGCAACGGCAGAGGAAAGACATGATTTTACCCTAAGGGGCAATGATCTGTCGGACGGATTTAAGCACGTGGAATAATGAAAAATATATAATGTGGAATAATGGCATTAATATACAATATATGGTACAATATCACGGATAGGAGATGGAATTATGGCTAATCTTTCACATGGAGATAAGATTTATGTAGCAGGACACAGAGGTCTTGTGGGAAGCGCTATCGTAAGGTCGTTGGAGAGATCGGGTTATGACAATATCATAGGCAGGACACATGCCGAGCTTGACCTTACCGATCAGACTGCGGTAAGAGACTTTTTTGAAAAGGAGAAGCCTGATGTTGTGGTTCTGGCAGCTGCCAAGGTTGGTGGGATCAATGCCAATCAGACTTATCCGGCGGAATTTGCATATGAGAATATGCAGATACAGTGCAATGTGATCAAATGCTGCCACGATTATAAGGTAAAAAAGCTTTTGTTCTTAGGCAGTACCTGTATATATCCCAGGATGGCGCCGCAGCCCATACCGGAGAGTGCTTTGCTTACCGGTCCGCTTGAGCAGACCAATGAGGCATATGCGATCGCCAAGATATCCGGGCTTAAGATGTGCGCATATTTTAAGCAGCAGTACGGAGATGATTTTATCAGTTGTATGCCTACGAATCTGTATGGCCCTTATGATAATTATGAATTAAGCGGATCTCATGTTATGCCGGCGATGATAAGGAAGTTCCATGAGGCTAAGGTAAACGGTGCACCTGCTGTAGAGTTATGGGGCAGCGGTACACCTTTAAGAGAGTTCCTCTATTCCGATGATATGGCGGATGCATGTGTATATCTGCTTGAGCATTACCAGGGACTTGAACATGTAAATATAGGTACCGGTATAGAGATAACGATACGTGAACTGGCGGAATTGGTTAAGAAGACTGTGGGATATACGGGTGATATCGTATGGAACAGTGATATGCCGGACGGAACCCCCAGGAAGCTTACGGATGTTACCTGTCTCCATGATCTTGGATGGAGACATAAGATAGAGCTTGAAGAGGGTGTCAGGCTCGCATACGAATGGTTTAAGGACAATGTCGATACGGCTCGCAAGTGATGTGCGCTGATATCAAAAGGTGAGAGCACCATGGAGATTTTGGGGATCGCAGCGATCATAGTTCTTCCGTACATGGCGGGCTATATCCTTAAGACACTATTTAATAGCAGAGAGACTGGTCAGAGTGAGATATATCTGACTGGTTTCTTTTTTGTTTTTTTGCTTCAGGGAGTGATCTTTGGCACAGGATATATGTTTTTGGAACTGCCCTTTGAATCATTGTGCAAAGGATTTTTGTTTGCATCCGGGTGCATCTGTGTATTGTTTGTGATCTCTGTTTTTGTGGGCATCTTAAGATCAATGAAGAAACAGAGGAAGAATGAATACAGACAGAAGATGAAGATAAATGAATGGATATTGCTTTTGTTTATGCTTCTGATCGCCGCACTTGTAGTATTAAGGGTTTTAAGTCTTATTGACTATATCAGGGATGATTATATGCTGCCGACTGTTAAGACGATATTGCGGACGGGGACCATCAATCAGTACAATCCCATTACCGGAAGGCCGTATGTATTTGGTCTGATCACGTCCAGAAAGATCATCACCCTTCCGGTGTATTACGCATATTTGTCACACACATTTTCCATTAGGCCGGTCTATCTGCTTTATATTGTATTAACGCTTCAGACGGTATTCTGTACATATCTGTCGGTCATGAACTTTATGGTTCCGATCTTAAAACAAAGGAACAGGATCTTTGTGTTCGGGATATTCTGCGGTGCGCTGATCTTAAGCGGAGATTATTTTGTATATTCTGCATGTTCGAAGATCCTTTGGCGTGGATATGCGGGAGATTCGATAGTTGCAGCCGTTATGCTGCCTTATGTTTTATCGGTCATAATACTTGATTACAGACATGTTCACGTTATGGATGATGATACATCGAACAGGAAAAAGAACGTATTGGGTATCAGGATAATAAGCGTGCTTAAGATAGCTTTGGTATGCGCTGCTTCTGTTTGTATAACGGGAGTTGCAAACGGATTGCTGCTTATCCTGATCACGATCGTTATGGCACTTATATGTTATTATATCGCAGCACGAAAAAGGCTTGTCATCGATGAGGCCACATCGTTTATAGGAGAATGACCATGAGTACGATAGCCGCTACGATGTATTCATTTTTTCAGACCAGCAAGATGGAAGGGGCATACATGATGCTCTTTGCCATGAGTATAGTGATCCTTTATACCATGGGCAAAGACAGAGAGAAAGTAATGGTCCTTTATTCGGTATTATTGTCGTTGGCCGTGATCTTTAATCCGTTTACGATATGGATCCTTTCTTTGGTGTTTCCTCCTGTCAGGGATTTTAAGCCGGTTGTGGGACTGATACCGATCCTTATATGTGTTCCGTACGGAATGACCGTGCTCATATACAGCATAAGGTCCAATAAGGTTCAGAGAATAGTAGGTATCCTGCTTGTTCTGTATGTTGCCATCTGCGGTAATTTTTTCGGATTATTCGGAGGCAATACCATTACGAAGAATAATCTGTATGATGCGAAAAAACAGGAGATAGTTGAGTATATAAGCAAAGAAGATCCTGCGCTTGTTCTTGCCGATGACGGTATCCTGCCGTATATAACGGCTTACGGAGACGGAGTAAAGCTTATATATGGTGAAGATATCATGCTTTTTGACGGGGACCTGGGGATAATAGACAGCTATGATGAAGCAGCGATCAGCCTTCATAACATGATGTGGGAACCTGAGAAGAATATGGGAAAAATAGCCGATATGGCTAATGAGCAAGGTTGTGATATAATAGTGCTTAAGAGTTTTGACCGGTATGAAGAAGTGATCGGAGAATATAAAGCAAGGCTTCTTACGGATGATTATATAGTATACGGGAGATAAGATGTATGCTGCTTAGTGTGATAGTACCCTGTTATAACGAAGAATCCAACATCTCGTATTTTTATGATGAACTGATGAAGAACGAAGAGTTCTTTGGGTCAAAGGGCTTGGATGTTGAGATCATCTATGTTGATGACGGTTCGGTGGATGATACGGTTGCTGAGATCAAGAAGTTGGCTGCTAAGGATAACAGAGTCAAGTTATTGTCTTTTTCACGCAATTTTGGCAAGGAATCGGCTATTTATGCGGGTTTTAAGAAGTCAAAAGGCGATTATGTGGTTATGATGGATGCGGACCTCCAGGATCCGCCGTCACTGTTACCGGAGATGTTCGGATATATTGAAGAGGGTTATGATTCCGTTGCCACGAGGAGAGTAAGCCGCAAGGGAGAACCTCCGATAAGGAGTTTTTTCGCAAGACGCTTCTACAGGCTGATGAATAAGATAAGCCGCACGGATATAGTTGACGGTGCAAGAGATTATCGACTTATGACAAGGCAGGTTGTCGATGCGATCCTTTCTTTGGGAGAATACAACAGATTCAGTAAGGGAATATTCGGATGGGTAGGATATAAGACCAAGTGGATCGAGTACGAGAATATTGAACGACTAAAGGGTGAGACCAAGTGGAGTTTTTGGGGACTTGTGCTGTATTCATTGGAGGGGATAGTGGCTTTTTCCACAGTTCCGTTATCAATAGCGTCCATACTTGGAGTTATCTTCTGCGTTCTGGCGATCATATTTATACTGTTTATTCTTATCAGATCGCTGTTCTGGAATGATCCGACTCCGGGCTGGCAGTCGATGATGTGTATCATATCACTTATAAGCGGCGTCCAGCTTTTGTGTCTCGGTATACTGGGTCAGTACCTGTCCAAGACATATATGGAAGTTAAGAACAGACCCAAGTATCTGGTAAAAGAAGAGACGGAATAGACAAGATAGGACTCCTGTGTAATATGATATCGATCATCACTCCGGTATATAATGCCATAAAATATATTGATAAAACGATAGATATGGTTCTTGCTCAGGACTATACCGACTGGGAATGGATCATTGTAGAGGACGGATCCACGGACGGAACCAGAGAGAGATTAAGTGAGCTTAAGGCCTCCGGTGCGCTTGATAAGCGGATCTGCATTATTCTCACTGATGATAATGATCATAAAGCTGCCGGAGCACGCAATATAGGTCTGGCGCAGGCAAAAGGCAGATATATAGCTTTTTTGGATGCCGATGATGTGTGGATGCCCGGTAAGCTTTCAAGGCAGCTGTCGTTTATGGAAGAGAAAGGTGCAGCCTTTTCTTTTACGGCATATGAATTCGGGGATTCGGATGCGATCGGGACAGGACGGTTTGTCAGAGTTCCGGACAGATTAAGCTACAGGCAGGCTTTATCAAGAACGATCATTTTTACAAGTACCGTTATGTGTGATACTGAGTTGCTTGATAAACAGCTACTGTATATGCCGTATATAGCAAGCGAGGATACGGCGACATGGTGGAGGATCCTTAAGACCGGGATCGATGCAAGAGGCTTGGATGAGCCTTTGACCATATACAGAAGACCCGGCAAGTCTCTTTCAAGCAATAAGTTTGTTGCGCTTAAGAGAATATGGGATCTTTACAGAAAACAGGAAGGTCTGGGATTAATATACTCGATCTGTAATTTTATCGGTTGGGCGATAAGAGCCACGATAAGAAGGATATAGATATCGATATGAAGACAAAAGAGACAGTTAAGCGATCGATAATACTGCTGTGGAGCCTTTTGGGGGTTGCCGTTTTGACGGCTATATACGCCTATGTATGGACCATGCTCATTCACGGTCGCCTGGTATGGCATATCAAATTATATTTTAAAGGTCATCTTTTGATGGCTTTTGTATATCTTGTGTTGCTTTTCTTCTTTGACAGCACATTCGGCGGGCTTAAGATAGGATATCTCAAGCCGTGGGATGTGTTCTTTTCCAATGTTTTTGCGATAGTCATAGTCAATGTTGTAAGCTATCTGCAGATATCACTTATGGAGATAAGGCTTTTTAGGGGCAATATCATGCTGCTCATGACACTGATCCAGATAGCTTTTTCGGGGTTGTGGGTCTACTTGGGCGGAATGATCTATCGGCTGTTTTTCCCACCGAGGAGGCTGCTTCTCATATACGGAGATCACCCCATACATGATATTCAGGATAAGTTCGCTACCAGAAAAGACAAGTATCAGATCAAGCGGCTTATGTACATGGGTGAAGATGAAGAGATACTCTATGGTGAGATGGTAAGCCCCGATTATGACGGCGTGGTATTATGGGACGTTCCGGCACAGCTTCGCAACCGTATGCTTAAGTACCTGTATGCACGTAATATAAGGGTATATATGATGCCCAAGATATCCGATGTCATAATCAAGGGATCGGATCCGTTGCATTTATTCGATACCCCGATATTCCTTACACGCGAATATAATCTCAAAGTAGAACAGCGTTTTGCCAAGAGAGCGATAGATATAATCTTCTCGCTGATACTGGCGATCATTACTTCCCCGATCATGTTGATCACTGCCATAGCGATCAAGATCTGTGACAGGGGACCGGTATTATACAAGCAGATCAGATGCACGGAAGGCGGAAGGGAATTTAAGATCATAAAGTTCCGCTCGATGAGGGTAGATGCGGAAAAAGACGGGGTGGCAAGACTTGCGAGCAAGGACGATGACCGTATTACCCCGGTCGGACATTTCATAAGAGCGGTTCGTATTGATGAGTTGCCACAGCTTTTCAATATATTGAAGGGAGACATGTCTTTCATAGGTCCTCGTCCGGAGAGACCGGATATCATCAGACAGTATATGGAGGACATGCCGGAATTTGCTTTCAGAATGAGGGTCAAGGCGGGACTTGCAGGATATGCGCAGGTATATGGCAAATATAACACAACGCCGTACGATAAATTAAAACTTGATTTAAGCTATATAGAGAATTACAGTGTCTGGCTGGATATCAAGCTCATGATACTTACTATCAAGATATTGTTCAGTCCGGATGCTACAGAGGGCATTGACAGCGATCAGATCACTGCCAGCAAAACGGACAGAGAGAATGTTAACGGAAAGGGGATATGATCATGGCATCTTACGATCCGGGTAGACAGGGGATAGATACCAAGAGACTGTTTTGTCAGATAATACATAAGATATGGATCATAATAGCAGCGACAATGATCGGTGCTATTATTGGTATCTCGGCATATATTCTTTATGCACATACAGTCAGCGGAGATACGGTATATCGGATAAGCAACGATTACTATATTACGTTTAATTATGATGAGTATCCCAATGGAGTGGATTATTACAATGCATATACTTGGGACAGTATTTTGCGCGATGATCCCATAGTCTTGTATGCGATGAGCCTTATGCCGGGGATGGAAAAGGATAAGATCTTAGAGTCGGTTTCAGGGGAAATGCTTGGAGATTACCGTATATTGACGGTTCATGTCACTGGAACAGATCCCGATACGGTTTTAGAGATATCGGACGCATATAAGCAGGCTCTGCCGCATTTTGCAACAGATATAGATATGCTGTCACACATTGATGTGTGGACGGATTCCGATATGGTCGTATATGATGCATATACCAGAGACGGTAATGCCGCTTTTTTGGGAGCACTGATCGGATTGGTGATAAGTCTGTTCATTATGCTCATATATTATACGGTTGATGACGGCATATATTCCGAGAGAGACTGGGTGAGCAGATATCCGGATATTCCGTTCTTGGGATATGAGGATACCGATGAAGCGAGGGCTAATACGGAATATATCGTAGGAGATATGGAAGGGATCAGGGAGCTTCCGGTGTCAGACCTTCTCTTTGATGTGGATGCATTTAAGGAGATGAGGGCATTAAAGGGTGTCATCTTAAAAGTGACACAGGGAAAAGATAAAGGCGATGTAATAGACAAGGCAGTTTATACACTCAGTAAGCAGGATGTGCATATATCCGGTGTGCTTATGAAGAAGGATAAGAAGATATGACTTTACAGACACTCGTGTCAGGTGTTCAACTGAATATTGCGACGATCGCTTCGCAGATGAATCTTGATTCCGATGCCGTTATAATCAATCAGACAGATCACTTTGGATATGAGGAATCCGAATACAGAGGGCATAAGATCAGATGCTTTGAATTTAATGAGAGAGGAGTCGGCTTAAGTCGCAACAATGCTTTGATGAGAGCTACAGCCGATATCCTTCTTTTTTCGGATGAGGATATTGTCTATGATGACGGGTATTCTGGGAAGGTTCTTGAGGCCTATGAGAGATATCCTGATGCGGATATGATCCTATTCAATATAGAAGTCGCACCGGAGCGGGCTACATATCATATTGATAAAGTGACAAGAGTTCACAGATACAACTGCGGAAGATATCCGACATACAGTTTCAGCTGCAGAAGAGAGATGATCCACAGAGCCAATGTCACATTCAGTCTGTTATTCGGAGGAGGTGCCAGATACGGCAGCGGAGAAGACAGTCTCTTTATTGATGAATGTATTAAAAAGGGATTAAAGGTCTATGCTGTTCCGATAGGCTTGGGTCGTGAGACGGTAAGACAAAGCACCTGGTTTAACGGATATAATGAGAAGTTTTTTTATGACAGAGGTGCTTTGTTTAAGTATCTGCACAGACATATGGCGCATCTTATGGCTTTTGTCTATGTGTTTAAGAAAAGAAAATGGATGCTTGATGATCTTTCGTTTAAGGAAGCTCTTGCGTCAATGTTACGTGGTATAAAAGAAGGTTAAAGTATGATACTTTATCTTTTGATCGCAGCCGTGACCATTGTTTTGGCGAGCGGAATACGACCAATTGCATATGAAGTCGGTACATACCCTGTAAGCAGACAAAGACAGCTTAACAGGGTGTTAGTACTGTTCATTTTTGCGATACTTACTCTTCTTGCCGCACTTCGTATAGAAGTCGGCAATGACTACGGTACATATGTCGTTACCTGCCACGAGATATTCCAACATGGTTATGTAGTCACGGAACCCGGTTATAATCTTGTAGTGCGGATATTGTATACTCTTTCCGGCAAGGAAGATTATATCCTAATGTTTGCAGTCTTTGCAGCGGCCATAGCAGCAATCTTTTTAAAAGCGATAAAAGATCAGAGCTTAAGTTTCTCCTTAAGTTTTTTCATCTTTATGATGATGGGACTGTATTTTAACAGTTTCAATACGGTAAGGTATTATTTTGCTCTGGGTGTGGCGATCTACAGCTTGAAATATGTGATCTGTATGACCGACGATTCGGGCAGATTCATTTGGGAGAATCTTTTTAAGTTCCTAATATTGATCCTTTTCGCGGCTTCTTTTCATAAAAGTGTACTGATCACGATTCCGATCTACTTATTTTCAAGGCTTAAATGGAATAATATCATATATGTGATCGTTGCGGTATGCGCGGTAATACCGGTCATATTCAGGAAATATATAATGGATATCGCACTTAGGCTTTATCCTTCCTACAGGGATACGGTATATGTGGAGAATGCGCATAGCATAATGGAGAATTGGACCGCGCTGACAGGATGCATTCTGGTCTTTGTATTGTGTCTCTTTTTTTATAAAGAGGCCATAGAAGGAAGAGAAGATAACAGACTGTATTTTCATCTGAATATATTTGCGATCATCATATATGTAAGTTTAAGTTTTCTGCCGCTTATCACCAGATTTGCATATTATTGCATTGCTCCGGAGATTTTTTTAATACCAAATGTGATCTGTCTGATAGATGACGACGATAAGAAACGTCGGATCAAATTAGTGGTGATAGTTTTTTGTGTATTGTATTTTTTGTACTATCTGCATACAGCAGACAGAGAGGGGATACGTGTCCTGCCATACAAGAGCTGGCTGTTTTATGACAGATATTGGCTTAATCAGACGGATACTTTTTAGTGTATGAAGAACAGAGTAAGAATTGTCTTTTTATCAATATTGATCACTGTCTCCATGCTGTTTGCGGTGTCATGTGGGGGAGATAAGCCTGTAGATGAGACTTCCGGTGAGGATGTTCTGGCATCAGGTGATATGTCGGAAGATATGTCGGAAGATACAATGGAAAAAACGACCGAAATTACGACGGCACAGGAAGATATCTCACAAAAGCAGGAGGAGGATGAGCTTAAAGACGTTGCTTCTTTAGTGACTCCCACTGTTGGCAACGAGGAAGAAAAAACTTCTGATGTGCAGGATGAAACTGATGACACCATTCCTGAATATCCATTAAGGATCATCAATGATCAGGTCATTATCGGCAGAAGCGGATGGCTATTCTACGCAGGCAAGGACAGTATGGAAAACTACACGGGTGCCAATGCTTTGTCGGAAAGCGAATTGTCTGCCCTGTCTTTGTCATTGGAACGTTTAAAAGGCACCTGTGACAGTAAGGGAAAGATATTCAGGGTTTTGATATGTCCGGAAAAAGAGACGATATATCCGGAGTATTATCCTACAGTTGAGATTGTCAGCAAAAAAAGGCCTGCCGAACTTGTATGCGGATATGTAACGGAGCATACGGATGTACCGATGATATATCCCATGAAAGATCTTAAAGAAGCCAAGAGATATGCCACATTGTATTATGAGCACGATTCTCATTGGAATAATGCGGGTGCATATGTGGCTGCACGTAAGCTGTTAATGGACATCGCTTCGGGGACGGTCATATCCCCGATAGAGGATCTGCCCCTGCCGAGGATTGAACCTGTGTCAGGTGATCTTATCATTTTGGGCAATATCAATCCCGGGGAGTATGGTCCCGATGTTGACTATAATATTGTTTATAAGCCACAGATAGGTATATCTTCCGATCCGGAGCAGGTTGGCAGTGAGCTGATCGAAGAATATCGTTCGGACAGTGATAATGATCTTTCGATCGTCCTGATCGGAGATTCATTCAATATAAAGATGATCCAATATATATGCAAGGATTACGCAAGATGCTCCTATGTTCAAAAGACCCTTATCCAGGATGAAAGAGGGCATGAATTGATACGTAATGCAGATGTTATTGTGTTTGAATCGGTTGAAAGAAACCTGCGCCTTATGGCAGACGATGCGGACAGAATATCCGATTGTCTTTTAGGAGGGGAGTGAATAAGAAAGTGAGTATACACTTCTATATCATAGTTGTCAGCTTCAATCCCGGCGACAGGCTTAAAAGTACGCTTGACAGTATATATACTCAGGATTATTGGGATTATGACGTGATAATAAAAGATGCCGGATCCGATGATGGTTCTCTTACATCTTTACAGGCATCGGGATATTTTGATAAGCAGATGATGAAAGACAGGTCTTCTGTGTATTCATTGCCCGATGACGGTATATATGACGGGATGAACAGGGCTTTGGAATATATTGATCGCACCGAAAGCACAGATAGAGAAGACTATGTGATCTTTCTTAACTGTGGCGACAGATTCTATGACAAACAGACACTTGGCAAAGTTGCGGACTTTATTGACGGATATATAAGCGGAGGAAAAGACACCTCCCGAATGAAAATATTCTATGGTGATCAGTATAATGACAGTACATCTTCCGTGGTGTCATCTGCACCGAAGATCAACGAGTTTGCACTGTTTCGCAATGTACCCTGCCATCAGGTCTGCTTTTATGATGCAGGACTTTTCGCAGACAGGGCTTATGATACGGGATACCGTGTCAGGGCCGATTATGAGCATTTTCTCTACTGCATATATAAAAAGAATGCAGTCGCGGTGCATATGAAGGATATCATTTCACGCTACGAAGGCGGCGGATATTCCGAATCAAAAGAAGGAAAAGCCATATCTGCCAAAGAACACCGGGAGATAACGGACAGATACATGGGTAAAAAGGCTGCGGGATACAGGATGATCATGCGTTTGTCCGGCGCCGGTCTGCGTACCAGACTTGCCGAAGACCCGAAATATTCAGGATTATACAATAAGATCAAATCATTCATTTATAAGAACAGAAGATGAAAATACTATGGATCTGCAATACACTGCCGGCCACGGCAGCACGTATGTTGAATAGAAAAATAGACAATAAAGAAGGATGGCTTGACGGGATACTGTCACGTATTGTGGCTGATGAGGGTATTAAGCGGGATATTTCACTTGCAATAGCTTATCCCGGTTATGATATTAAGACCGGCGGACAGACAGTTGATATCAATGATCATTTTAAGCTGACTGTGTATGAATACACTGATGACAGACCTGCGGCACATATATATGATGAACGGCTTGAATCTGAATTCACACATATATATGAGTCATACAAGCCGGAGATAATCCATATATTTGGGACGGAATACGGGCATAATCTGGCTGCAGCCAAGTCTGCGGCAAAACTAAGAAATGAGAACAACAGGCCTTCTTTGCTTATTGGGATACAGGGCATAATATCCGAGTGCGCCAAGGAATATACTGCAGATATGCCGTATAAGCAGGTCACGAGATATTCCTTTAGGGATCTTTTGAAAAATGACAATGTGGCAAGGCAACAGGATAAGTTCAGAAAAAGGGGAGAATTCGAACTAAAGACCGTATCATATGCTACAGATATAACCGGGCGAACCTCATTTGACAGAGAGTGGAGTGAAAAATTCAGTCCGAATGCAAAGTATCACCATATGAATGAGACCCTCAGATCTATGTTCTATACAGGAACGTGGGACGTGACCGATTGTGACAGACATGTCATATTCATGAGCCAGGGGGATTATCCTTTAAAGGGTGTTCATAATGCGATCAGAGCAGTGTCAGAACTTAAGGGTAAGTATCCTGACATTCGCCTCATAGTCGCGGGTGCTGACATCATATCAGCAGATTCATTAAAGTCACGGATCAAACTGTCAGGATACGGCAGGTACTTAAGAGAACTAATTGCAGAGTTTGGCCTTAAGGAGCATGTGATATTTACAGGTCCGCTTGATGCGGAGAATATGAAGAGGATGTACCTAAGAAGTCATATCTATCTGTGTGCAAGCTCGGTTGAGAATTCGCCCAATTCCATGGGCGAAGCGATGCTTTTGGGGTTACCCGTAGTGGCGCACAGAGCAGGAGGTATTCCTTCGATGATAGAAGACGGTGTGGAAGGTATTCTGTACAATACCGTCGAAGAAATGGCAGAAGCCATTGACAGGATATGGTCTGATGATGCTCTTGCGACAGAACTGGGGGCACACGCGATTTTAAGAGCCAAAGCCACACATGACCCTGATGTAAATTTTGGAAGATTATTGGAGATATATGAACAGATCCGTTAAGATCACATTTGTATCCAACTATATCAATCACCACCAGATCCCGTTCTGTGAAGCTCTGTATAACAGAGAAGACTGTGATTTTGCTTTCATTCAGACGGAAGAGATGGAAAAAAAGCGGAGAGACATGGGGTGGGATAACGGTATCAGTGATATTCCTTATGTGATCCGTTCCTACGTCGACAGGATGACTGCATATAACAGGATAATGGATTGCGATGTCCTTCTTATAGGATGGCTTAATGATGAAAGCCTGGTAACTGATGCTTTGGAAAAGGCTCGAAAAAATACAGGTGATGATAAGCTGATCATTCGCATAAGCGAGAGGCTGTACAGAGAAGGGCAGTGGAGAGCCATATCGCCCAAGGGATTGATACGCAAATACCATGACCATATCAGATATCGCAACAGCCATGTATATCTTCTATGTAACGGAGCCTATGTAGCTTCGGATTATTCGCTTATTAAGGCATACCCCGGAAAAAAATTCCGTTTCGGATATTTTCCTGCTACCAGAAGATATGACAACGAGAGTCTGCTGTTTTCAAAGAAAAGTGACCTTAAGACAATAGAGATAGAAAGTGCAGAGGAATTACCGCTACAACCGCCTGTCCTGACGGACAAAGAGATAGAGATCGTATGGGCTGGCCGTTTTATGGATCTTAAACACCCCGAATTTATGATCATTTTGGCGGAAGATCTGTGTATAAGGGGATACAGATTTCATATTACCATGATCGGAGACGGCGAGAAGTTAAAAGATTTGGAAAAGAGCGCGTCGGACAGAATGGTTGAGGAGTATATCACTTTTACCGGCATGAAAAGCCCGGAAGAAGTGCGTGATATCATGGAACGCAGTCATATCCACATATTTACGAGTGATCATTTGGAAGGCTGGGGAGCGGTCGTTAATGAAGGGATGAATGCGGGATGTGCCGAAGTA
>JAEEGJ010015920.1_pt1 | contig 17413 bp, 13 predicted proteins | sample 8958761 | NCBI WGS metagenome assembly JAEEGJ01 (sample SAMN16246546, study PRJNA631951) | gut metagenome | biome: gut microbiome; feature: rumen; material: RS-attached | host: Bos | place: Iran: Karaj | collected 2018-10 | reverse complement strand
AAAAAGTCATAATATAACTTCTCTTCCTTGAATATCTTCTTCATCTTGGAGATATCGGAAAAGGTTATTTCACAATCGCTGAAAGTTCCTCTGGATACGAATCTGTCAAATACCGCATCGATGAGTTTGCCGGTATCGATATCCGCATTCTTATCCTTCTCAAAAAGCGCCATTACGGTCATGACAACGGTTCTTGAACAAACCAAAACGGCGGATTCTTTTCTCACAAGAGATATACCGGGATTAAGGATGTACTCTTTATATTCATCAAGAATATTCTTAAGTCCTTCGGTGAATTTCATCTCATCATAGAAGTCCTCCCTGTCTTCTCTGTTTTCGGGAGTAAGTTCATGATAGTAACCCGCACACTTAACAATATCCGCATCAAGTCCCAGGGAAGTGGAAACTCTGTCGCAGAAATATGCGGTATGAATGCTGAGCATGTACTCTTTGGGAGAATCGTTTTTAAGTTCCAGTAGCTTCTCATTTTCTGTATCGCAAAGAGTCTGATACAGATCGTAGTACTTAAACATTACAAGGGATGAATATCCCCTAAATGCAGAATATATAACCATCATGCCGATAAGGCAGTTCGCACAGGGAAGTATAAGGAGCTGAATGTCGAAAGCCGAGTTGATGGTCAGAATGATTCCGCACATCTCACATACAAGAAGGCATATGGATGAAAGCAGAGCAGGCATGGCAAATCTTATTTCTTCACTAAGAGGCAGATATACCATTACCGAGAAAACACCGCTCACAAAATAAAGGAAAAATACCAGTGCTCCGCATCCTGAAATTATCGAACAACCTGCTAGAAGAACTGATGCGATGATTATTCCCACAAGAGGCGATGAAAAGAGCGATAAGATGACGAATACGGGAACAAAGACCCACATGGTATTCGGAAAGTATGAAAAGAGAACGGATAAAAGCATGCACAAATAAACGATTATCCAAAAATTCGATTCAGCCTTTTCGGAAATATCGGGGTCGGTCACGGACCTGGGGAAATACTTTCTGATGGTGAGGGATACAAGACCTCCGAGTATAAGACTGAAAACACCATACTGAATAATCTCGGCTGTATCTTTTCCTCCGATATATCCGACACCCGTAAGCAGCATCATGTATATTATGGTGAAGATGATCCCGGGGATCTTCTTACCTGATTTTACGGATTCTTTTTCCAATCTTAGGTTTCCTCTTTATCTGCGTTTCTTGTCACCGGATCTGTGCTTGTTCTCGTAGTCCTCATATCTCTTGACTATCTTCTGAACAAGAGGATGTCTTACAACGTCCTTACTGGTCAGCATGCAAAATCCGATTTCATCCATTGAACCGAGTACCTTAAGTGCAACATCAAGTCCCGAAACTGTTCCGGGAGCAAGGTCTTTCTGAGTAGCATCACCTGTTACGACTACTTTGGAACCGAAACCGATTCTGGTAAGGAACATCTTCATCTGTGCGGGTGTAGTATTCTGTGCTTCATCGAGAATGATGAATGCATTATCAAGAGTTCTGCCTCTCATGTAAGCAAGAGGTGCTACCTCTATAAGTCCTTTTTCCATATTGAGAGCAAATTTCTCGGGACCCATTATCTGGAAAAGAGCATCGTACAAAGGACGAAGGTAAGGGTCAACTTTGCTCTGAAGATCACCGGGAAGAAAGCCCAGCTTTTCTCCTGCTTCAATGGCAGGTCTTGTAAGAATGATCCTGCCTACTTCTTCATTCTTAAAAGCTGTGATTGCCATGGCCATTGCAAGGTAGGTTTTACCTGTACCTGCAGGACCTATTCCGAATGTGATCATCTTATCGGAAATGCTCTTAACATATGATTTCTGACCGAGAGTTTTGGGCTTTACGGGCTTACCCTGTGCTGTATGACAGATTACATCTGCGGAAGCTTCGCCGAGTGCACCCTCATGAGAATCTTCCATCATATCGATTGCATAGTTAACACTCTGCTCTTCGATCTCATTTCCTTTTTCGGAAAAGTCTTTAAGATCCATAATCACAGACATCGCCTTTCTGGCGTTTTCCTCACTTCCGTAAACATATAAAAATCCGTTTCTGCAAACCACACGTACATTAAGTGATGATTCCACCTTCTTAATGTTGGCATCTCTCATGCCGAATATGTTTCGCATTTCATCGCTTGACAGTTCTGCTTTAAGCGAAAATTCATCCATTAAACGTTAATTCCTTTATCGATTATTTAATGATGTTTTTGATAAGAGGCTGCTTTTCGGGCTTTACTGCGGAAATGATATAGGAGCTCTTAAGCTTATCAAGAGCATCTTCAAGTCCGTCCTCTTTGCTATAGTAAACAATCGCAAGGTCGTCGCCCTTCTTAACTTCGTCTCCAACCTTTTTGATCAGCTTAATACCAACGCTAAGATCTATTTCATCTTCCTTGGATGCTCTTCCGCCTCCGAGCATCATGCAGGATACTCCTACCCTGTCACAGATAATGTGATCGATGTATCCGTCTGCATCTGCCTTAACGGTAACGGTCTTATCGGATACTTTAAGAAGTTCGGGATGATATACCTGCTCGGCATTTCCGCCCTGGCTTCCGATAAAAGCAGCAAGCTTATCAAGAGCTTTTCCGCTTGATACAGCTTCCTTTATCATTGCAAGAGCTTCATCTTCTGATGATGCTTTTCCGCCCAGCATGATCATGTATGTTGCAAGAGTATATACAAGCTCTGTGAAATCTGCGGGACCGCATCCGTTTAATGTATCGATTGCTTCTCTTACTTCGATTGCATTACCTACAGCAAGTCCGAGAGGCTGGTCCATATCACTGATAACCGCTACGGTCTTTCTGCCTGCACCGTTTCCAATCTCTACCATTTCCTTGGCAAGTGCAGTGGAATCTTCAAGTGTCTTCATGAAAGCACCGCTGCCGGTCTTAACATCAAGCACGATCGCATCGGCACCCGCAGCAAGCTTCTTACTCATAATGGAGCTTGCGATAAGTGACATATTTTCAACGGTTCCGGTTACATCACGGAGTGCATAGAGCTTCTTATCAGCAGGTGCAAGATCTGCGGTCTGACCCATGATGGAGATACCGTTAGTATTAACGTTATTAATGAACTGATCCGTGGAGATTGAAACATTAAAGCCGTCAAAGCTTTCGAGTTTATCGATGGTTCCGCCGGTATGTCCCAGACCTCTTCCGCTCATCTTGGCAATGGGAACTCCGCATGCAGATACAATGGGAGTAAGCGCAAGTGATGTCTTATCACCGACACCGCCTGTTGAATGCTTATCTACCTTGATTCCGGAAATTGCCGAAAGATCAAGAAGATCTCCGGAATCAGCCATAAGCTTGGTAAGAGTCAAAGTTTCTCTTTTACTCATACCGTTAAAATAAATCGCCATCATAAGAGCGGAAACCTGATAATCGGGAATCTCGCCCTTTGTATAACCGTTTACGAAAAAAGCTATCTCCTCATCGGTAAGTTCATTGCCGTTTCTCTTGGAGATAATGACATCTACCATTCTCATACAGATAAACTCCTTTCGTAATCGGATTACATTTTCTTCTTACAAATATCAGCCAGACAACAGTTTTCACACCGGGGCGACTGAGCTTTACAAACTGCCCTTCCGTGGTCAACAAGTCTGTGACATAGACCACCGGATTCTTCGGGCGGTACTATTTTGCGAAGCTGCATTTCAACTTTCAAAGGATCTTTGCTTCCGTCGGAAAGTCCGATCCTTCCGGAAAGTCTGATGCAATGAGTATCACATACGTAGCTTTCCTGACCGAATATATCTCCTAAGATCAGGTTCGCACTTTTTCTTCCCACACCCGGAAGTGACAAAAGGTCTTTCATGTTATCGGGAACTTTGCCGTCAAACCTCTCGCAAAGATCCGTCATGCATGCTTTAATGTCTTTTGCTTTGGTCTTAAACAGACCGCAGGGACGAACAATTTTTTCTATATCCGAAAGCTTTGCCTTCGAGAGTTTTTCAGGGGTCGGATACTTGGAAAATAAAGCGGGCACGGTTTCATTAACTCTTTTATCCGTGCACTGCGCCGCAAGTCTTACGCTGACGAGAAGCTGCCACGCATCATCTACATCAAGCGTACATACAGAATCCGGGTATTCTTTTTTAAGGCGCTTTATAACCTCAGCAGCCAGTTCTTTTTTCTTCATATAAGGTCCCGATCACTTGTGATAGGGTTCTCCACGCATTATCCTAAATGCCCTGTAGATCTGCTCGGATAAGATTACTCTCATAAGCTGATGGGGAAATGTCATATCCGAAAAAGATAACTTTCCGTCTGCCCTGTCGGAAACGCATTTTGCAAGGCCATTAGATCCGCCGATGATAAATGCGATATCGCTTTTGCCCGATACAAACAGGTCCGAGAGCATCGACGAAAAGGTTTCGGAAGAATACTTCTTGCCTTTTATCTCTAGGGTAATGACATGCATGCCCGGTCTGATATTCTTAAGTATTCTCTCTGCTTCGCGCTCCTTGGCAGTTTCAATCGCAGCATCCGATGAACCTGTATCGGGCTCATCATCCACCTCACACACTTTAAATGTGCAGTAGGCGGATAAACGCTTTGCATATTCAGCTATGGCGTCGCGGAAAAAAGATTCTTTGATCTTTCCTACGCAGATAATGGTTATATTCATGTATTACTCTTCAGATGATTCCTCAGATTCATCAGAGGGTTCTTCTTCATTCTTTTCAGAGAAGATCTGATCGTACAATTCTTCATCGATAAGGTTATCGAGGAAATCGGGATCAATATTGACGAATTTATTGGAGATGATCTTCTTCAGGCAATCGGTTCTCTTAAAAAACAAAACCTCGGGTTCATCCGTATCCGATATGTCAGCCTTGGCATCAACCTCGGAAGAATCAAGCTCTTTGGCAACAAAATCAAGGATCCTCTTTTCGAGTGAATGATCCGATTTTGCTTTCTTCTCAAAAATGCCCGCACTTCTGATGGAAGTGATTCCCATCACGAAAAAGAGAACGCAGACCGCAAAGAGCACACCGTATGAAAGATACGGATTACCCAGAAACTCAGGGATAATACCTATCACGGTGAAAAGAACGAATAAAATACCGACACCGCCGAATATCGTAAGCAAAAATCCGGTCGATTTATAATCTGAAGCTCTGTCGTTATTTTTGACATAGGGAACCCTGAAAGCAGGCTCATCTGACTCTTCATCAGTATCCGTAACTTCGGAAACGGGAGGCGTTAAGGGCGCCTCCTCGTCATATCCGTAGTTTTCGCTTTTATCAATTTCGGATTCGGACATATTGTTCCTCTTATAGGATTAAGATCATCCGTTAATATACTCGTCAATTGCCTTTGCTGCTTCTTTACCTGCACCCATTGCAAGGATTACGGTAGCAGCTCCGGTAACGGCATCTCCGCCTGCATATACACCTTCTCTGGAAGTCTTACCGGTATTTTCTTCGGCAACGATACACTTTCTCTTATTGGTATCAAGCCCCTTGGTAGTCATTGAAATAAGGGGATTAGGTGAAGTTCCGAGTGACATGATAACGGTATCAACTTCAATCTCGAACTCAGATCCCTTAACTTCTACAGGGCTTCTTCTTCCGGACTCATCGGGCTCGCCAAGTTCCATCTTTACGCACTTGATAGCCTTAACCCATCCCTTATCATCGCCGATGATCTCAACGGGATTGGTAAGAAGATCAAAGATGATTCCTTCTTCCTTAGCGTGATGAACTTCCTCTACTCTTGCAGGAAGCTCTTCCTCACCTCTTCTGTAAACGATATGAACTTCTGCTCCGAGTCTGAGTGCAGTTCTTGCAGCATCCATTGCAACGTTTCCGCCGCCGACAACAGCAACCTTCTTGCTCTTCATGAAGGGAGTGGTTGAATCATCGCGGAAGGACTTCATGAGGTTGCTTCTGGTGAGATACTCGTTTGCTGAGAATACTCCGTTGAGAGTCTCGCCGGGGATGTTCATGAATCTGGGAAGACCTGCACCGGATCCGATGAATACGGCACGGAAGCCTTCTTTTTCCATGAGTTCGTCGATGGTTACGGAACGACCTACAACAACGTTGGTCTCAATCTTAACGCCGAGTGCCTTAACGTTCTCAATCTCCTTGGCAACAACTCTGTCCTTGGGAAGTCTGAACTCGGGGATACCGTATACGAGAACTCCGCCTGCCTGGTGAAGTGCTTCGAAAATAGTAACTTCATATCCGAGCTTAGCAAGATCTCCGGCACAGGTAAGTCCGCTGGGGCCGGAACCGATAACGGCAACCTTGATTCCGTTTGATTCCTTCTCCTTCTTGGGCTTAAGACCATGCTCCATAGCATAATCGGCAACGAATCTCTCGAGCTTACCGATGGCTACTGCCTCGCCCTTGATTCCTCTGATACACTTGCCTTCGCACTGAGTTTCCTGAGGGCAAACTCTTCCGCAAACTGCGGGAAGCGCTGAAGACTGTGAAATGATATTATATGCTTCTTCAATATTTCCTTCTTTGATCTGCTGAATGAATCCGGGAATGTTAATGGAAACAGGGCATCCCTTCATACACTGAGCATTCTTACAATTAAGACATCTTGAAGCTTCTGCCTGAGCCTCTTCAAGAGTATATCCGTAGCAGACCTCATCAAAATTCTTAGCTCTTACCTGAGGCTCCTGCTCTCTAACGGGAACTTTCTTCATTACATCGACTTCCATTTATCTATCTCCTTTAAGATGGTATTGAATCGGTACTAAGTAGGTATCAGCAATGTCCGCATCCGCCGTGATGAGTTGCACCTTCCTGAAGCTCGAGCATCTTTCTGCCTTCTTCAGTCTTGTACATGGTCTGACGTCTCATGGACTCATCGAAATCAACAAGCCATCCGTCAAACTCGGGACCGTCGATGCAGGCGAACTTGATCTCGTCGCCTACATGGACACGGCAAGCGCCGCACATTCCTGTTCCGTCTACCATGATAGGATTCATGGAAACGATGGTAGGGATATTAAGCTGTTTTGTAAGATTAACAGCAAACTTCATCATGATGAGGGGACCGATTGCTACGCACTTGTCATAGGTCTTTCCTTCATCAATGAGGGACTGGAGACATACGCATACGTTACCGTTTCTGCCGTATGATCCGTCATCGGTAGTTACGTAGACATTATCGGAAACGGATTTGAAATCATCTTCAAGAATTACAAGATCCTTATTTCTTGCACCGATGATTACATCGGATGCGATTCCCTGCTCCTTGAGCCACTTAACCTGAGGATAAACAGGTGCGGTTCCTACACCGCCTGCGATAAAGACGATCTTAAGCTTCTTAAGTTCCTCAATATCCATCTCACAGAGTTCTGAAGGTCTTCCGAGAGGTCCTACGATATCCTCGAAAGAATCTCCTTCTTTAAGCTCAGCCATAACAGCTGTAGATGCTCCGACAACCTGAAATACGAGAACGATGGTTCCCTTCTCTCTGTCATAATCACAGATGGTAAGAGGAATTCTCTCTCCGTCAGCAGAGCTTCTGACTATTACAAACTGACCGGGCAGACATCTGTCCGCAGTTCTCTTAGCCTCAACCTCCATCTTGATAATGTTGTCGGTAAGATAACATTTGCTTAAGATCTTGTACATTTCATTTCCCTTTCCCTAATAAATAATTTGTGTACATCTTTTATCAAATCCTGATAAATCAGGGAGACAATCATGGTAAAGTAACTTCCTCGGGGGCGGTTTCTTCTATAAGTCCCGGATCGGCAGGTGCGGTATTTGCAAGAATCCATGCCGCAAGATCTTCGGGTTTGATCCTGGTTCCGTCGGATAAGATTACATCTCCGTCGTCCGTATATCCCGATATACCGCCGGGTACCAGTAGTTCAAATTCTTCAATATCCGGAATACCGTTATTGTTCTCATCGATGATATTCTCCGAAGGATAAGGACGAATTGTCTCATATTCCTCTTCGGTCTCGATCACGAATGTTGCTTCGGTAACGGGGCTTACTACTCCGTATGCATTAACGGCACAAATTCTGAAATTATACTCTCCCTTTGTCAGAAGAAGCGGAACGCGGTACTCATCTCCGTTAACATCGGGATCACTTCCGTCGAGTGTATAGTAGATCTTTCCGTTTCCCGGAATGGTCATCTTAAGAATCTGATCTGTTCCGTAATATCCGCTTTCAAGAGATAGCTCGGGGATCATGATGCAGAATTCAACGAACTGATCTTTGATCTCGACATTGTTGCAGGTATACAGAATATCTGCCATGGAAACGTAATCTTCGTTTTGATAATAAATGGCAAGAAGTTTTTCGTATGCAGCAGCATTCTGTTCGGAAGTTGCAAATCCGAGTCCGATTATCTGAAGAAGAAGGTTTTCATATTTGATATATTCTTCATCTTCTTTGTAGAGATCTGCAAGGTATAACAAGCTGTCAACATCGGCACTTGTCTGAACATCAAGTCCTTCAAGTATTGCCTTTGCCTTGGCTCTGTCACCTGCTTCGGCATGATTTATCGCCGACTCAAGCAAATACTCCGTATTGGAATATCTGTTAATGAATCCCAGCGAGATCATAGCAAGCACTACAACCGAAACTGCAAGGAGTGCAAATCTGAGCCATCCGTATTTTGGTTTTTCAACAGTCGGGCTTTCGATCTTCCTGACGGGTCTTTCGTCATTGGCTCCTTCGGGAGACCTTCCGAAATCAGTTTCATCATCATCGAATTCACTGACAAGGCTCTTTACGGTCTCTTCTGCTTTGGTCACCGCAAACTCGGTATAATCGGGAACCAGATGAACATCTTTACCGCACTTTTCGCAGTATAGTGAACCTTCGGGAATCTCTGCTCCGCAGATTTCACATTTCATAATATCAGCGGCTTGGCCGCGGGCATTTATGCATCAACAGATGCAAGACAATTGTACATAAGCATGGCGATGGTCATGGGACCTACACCGCCGGGAACAGGAGTGATTGCGGAAGCTACAGGTTCTACGGATGCGTAATCAACATCTCCGCAAAGCTTTCCGTCGTCCTGTCTGTGGATACCAACATCAATAACAACAGCGCCTTCTTTTACATATGATGCATCGATGAACTTAGGCTTACCGATGGCAACTACGAGAATGTCTGCACGCTTTGTAACTTCATTAAGATCCTTGGTACGTGAATGGCAAACGGTAACTGTTCCATTCTCCTGAAGAAGCAGCATGCTCATAGGCTTTCCTACGATATTACTGCGTCCTACGACAACACATTCTTTGCCGGATATCTCAATGCCTGAACGCTTAAGAAGCTGGATAACACCTGCAGGTGTGCAGCTTACAAAACCTTTCTTTCCGATGGAAAGTTTACCGACATTAACGGGATGGAATCCGTCCACATCCTTATCGGGAGAAATCGCATCCAATACTCTGTCTTCATCGATTCCCTTAGGAAGAGGAAGCTGTACAAGGATGCCGTTTACATCAGATCTTTCATTAAGCTCCGCAATCAGCTCGAGAAGTTTCTCCTCGGTAGTGTCTGCGGGAAGCTCATAAGATAAGGATTTGATTCCGCAATACTCGCAGGCTTTCTTTTTATTCTTAACATATACCTGTGATGCGGGATCTTCTCCGACTAAGATTACGGCAAGGCATGCTTCGATTCCTTTTGCCGAAAGCTCAGCTGTTCTTGATTTGATCTCGTCTTTAACTGCCTGGGATATTGCTTTTCCATCTATGATCTGTGCCATCTTATTACCTCTAAGTACTTACTTTTAGAACAAACCGGTTATCTTACCGTTGTCATCTACATCGATTTTGTAAGCTGCGGGGGACTTGGAAAGACCGGGCATAGTCATGATGTTTCCGGTAAGAACTACTACAAATCCTGCACCTGCACTTACATATACTTCTCTTACGTTAAGAGTAAATCCTGAAGGTCTTCCGAGAAGGTTAGGATCATCGGATAAGCTGTACTGTGTCTTAGCCATACAAACGGGAAGTTTTCCGAATCCCATTTCTTCTATCTTCTTGATCTGCTTAGCTGCTGAGGAAGAAATAGATACATCTGCTGCACCGTAGATCTTCTTTGCAACGGTCTCGATCTTCTCTTTAATTGAAAGCTCATCGGGATAGATAGGCTTAAATGCAGCCTTTCCGCTTTCTGCTTCCTCAATAACCATCTGAGCAAGCTCGCATCCGCCTTCTCCGCCTTTTTCCCAAACTCTTGCTACGGACATGCGGCAGTTCTTGCTCTCGCAATACTCTTTGATAAATGCGATCTCTGCATCGGTATCGGATACGAATGCATTGAGAGCAACAACAACGGGAAGACCGTATGACTGAATGTTTTCGATATGCTTTCCGAGATTCTCGATTCCTGTTTTAAGTGCATCAAGATTCTCATCTGAAAGCTGATCCTTGGGAACTCCACCGTTATACTTAAGAGCTCTTACGGTTGCTACAAGTACTACTGCATCAGGCTTAAGTCCTGCCTGTCTGCACTTGATATCAAAGAACTTCTCTGCTCCGAGATCCGCACCGAATCCTGCTTCGGTAATGCAGTAATCAGCAAGCTTAAGAGCTGTTCTGGTAGCGATTACGGAGTTACATCCGTGAGCGATATTTGCAAAAGGTCCGCCGTGTACAATTGCGGGAGTATGCTCAAGAGTCTGGATAATATTGGGTCTGATCGCATCTTTAAGAAGTGCGGTCATAGCACCTACTGCCTGAATATCTCCTGCGGTAACAGGGTTTCCGTCAAGATCGTAAGCTACGATTATTCTTGAAAGTCTTGCTTTGAGATCCTTAAGATCTTCTGCAAGACAAAGAACTGCCATGATCTCTGAAGCAACGGTGATTACGAAATGATCCTCTCTTACGAAACCGTCTGACTTGGATCCGAGACCAACAACAATGTTTCTGAGAGCTCTGTCATTCATGTCCATGCATCTCTTCCAGACAACGCTTCTGGAATCGATTCTCTTCTCATTGCCCTGCTGAATGTGGTTATCAAGAAGTGCGGCAAGAAGATTGTTAGCAGCGGTGATTGCGTGAAAGTCACCGGTGAAATGAAGGTTAAGATCCTCCATGGGAACAACCTGTGCCATTCCGCCGCCTGCAGCTCCGCCCTTGATTCCGAAACAAGGTCCGAGTGAGGGCTCTCTTAAAGCAATGATTGCTTTCTTATTAAGCTTTGCAAACGCTTCACCGAGACCTACGGTAACGGTGGTCTTTCCCTCACCTGCGGGAGTGGGATTGATTGCTGTTACGAGAATAAGTTTTCCGTTTTTATTACCTGCAATTTCTTTAAGGCTTTCATCGGTAAGCTTAGCCTTGTACTTACCATAGAGTTCCAAAGACTCGGGATCGATGCCGCTTCTTAAAGCAACCTCGGTAATGGGGAGCATTTCGCAGCTCTGCGCGATTTCGATATCTGATCTCATTTTTTCATCCTGCCTCAAATTTATTTATTCTGATTTTTCCTGTGATGCCAAAAATGCTTCAAACATTTCTTCCGTCATAAGAATCTCTCTGGGCTTGGTTCCCTGCTCAGGTCCGACTACGCTGTAATCGGCAAGCATATCCATGATTCTTGCAGCACGGTTAAATCCGATCTTAAGCACTCTCTGAAGATATCCGATGGAAGCTTTTCCGCTTCTGATAATATATCTTCCTGCTTCGGGTAAAAGCTCATCACCAAATACTGATGACGATCCTGACGAAGCTGAAGATGAGGAATTGTTTGAAACAACCGATTCATTACCTGCTTCAATATCGGCGATGGTCTTCTTCAGATCGTTAATTCCGTCGGCATCCGCAAGAGGATTGTGGAATGCGGGATCCGAACTGATTCCTCTTAAATATCCTGTAACTTTGGATACTTCTTCATCGGATACAAACGAACCCTGAAGTCTCTCGGGTCTCCTCTTACCTTGGGGATAAAAGAGCATATCACCTTTTCCCAAGAGTTTCTCCGCACCTACGGAATCAAGAATCGTTCTTGAGTCAACACCGCTGGATACTGCAAAAGCAATACGGCTGGGCATGTTTGCCTTGATAAGACCTGTGATGACATCAACCGAAGGACGCTGGGTTGCAACTATAAGATGCATACCTGCAGCTCTTGCAAGCTGTGCCAGACGACAGATGGATTCCTCTACTTCTTTGGCAGCTACCATCATAAGATCAGCAAGCTCATCTATGATGATGACAACTCTGGGCATTTTACGAAGTGCGGGTGCCAGGGATTCGGTCTCTTCATGTCTGTCCACATCTTCGGGCTCTCTTCTGCCTGCGTTTACGTCCTCGACATACTGGTTATATCCTTCGATGTCTCTTACGCCACGATCGGCAAAAGCTCTGTATCTTCTCTCCATCTCCTTAACGGACCATTTAAGCATCTCCGATGCAGCCTTGGGCTTGGTCACGACATCAAAGGGAAGATGAGGAATCTTGTTATAAACCTTCAGCTCAACGACCTTAGGGTCTACCATTATGAGCTGAACATCTTCGGGCGAACACTTATATAAAAGGCTCAGTATAAGTGTATTGATACAAACCGATTTACCGGAACCTGTAGTACCTGCGATAAGTACGTGAGGGAACTTTGCGATGTTTGATACAACGGTCTTACCCTCAATATCCTTACCTACGGCAAAAGAAAGCGGGTCGTGTGATTTCTTATATTCAGTGCTTGATAACAGGTCGCCGAGGAATACCGCGGTAGCTGATGAATTGGGAACCTCGATACCGATGGCGCTCTTACCGGGAATAGGTGCTTCGATTCTGATATCAGTGGCAGCTAGTGCCATCTTGATCTCATCGGAAAGACCTACGACTCTTGAAAGCTTTGTTCCCTGACTTACGGTAAATTCATATCTGGTAACGGTAGGTCCCTGACTGTACTCACCCATCTCGGCTTCAATTCCGAATGAAGCAAGTGTTTCAATCAGTTTGGTCTGGACATTACGTATCTCTGCCTGAGCATCACGCTTTGAATTTCCGCTCTTTTTGAGGAAATCAAGACTGGGTGCTCTGTATACGAATTTCGCATTTCTTCTTGCAGGCGCTTTACGAACCTGAGATGCAGATTCTACGGAAGCTGCCTGTACGGGTGCTTGCGTAGTAGGTGCAGGTGCGGGTGCAGATTCAAATGCAGGAGCTACGGGCATATCGGGAATGTCGGTATCACCTTCACCTGCATATTCTTCGGTATGCTCTCCGGTTACTCTGATCTTATGATCTGAATTAACCTTTACTCTTTCAAAAGGAGGAGCTGTCTCTTCATACTCCTCGGCATATTCTTCTTCATCGAAAGCTTCATCTACCTGAGAAGACATTGCTCCGGGACGCTTTGCGGGATCGTACCAGGTTCCCGCAGCATCATTAACATACTCTTCTTCCTCGGGCTCATACTCGGAGTAACTCATTTCATGCATCTCTCCGGTATGCTTCTCTTCGAACATGGTTCTGCGCTCGGGAGCTTTACGCGCAACAAGGATTTCTCTTGCATCCTCGGTTTCGTCTTTAACTTTCTTGCCTGCTTCTTTCTTAAGGCGCTCTTCCTCGGAACGCTTCTTGAAATTGTTCTTCCAATTCTCAAGACCGTCAGATACGGTTGCAAGCGCATCCTTTTTCTTGGAGTCACGCTCCTTGCGCATCTTCTCGGTTACGGTAAGAGCTTCTCTTAAAGGCTCATCTTCTTCACCTTCATAAGGGATAAGTTCACCGCCTTCGGAATTATCGGGAAGCTCGGGAAGAGCTTCTCTTTCTTCAAGCATAAGACGTCTTTCTTCTCTTCTGTCTTTCTGATTACTGATAAATTCACCGGTTCTGTCCGATGCATTCAGAATAAGTTCTTTAAACAGCTTAGAGAAAAACTGTCTGTTTATAGCAAAGAGACTGAGTATCAAAACAAGCAGACAGATAATGATGCTTCCTGCGGTTCCGATATTTTTATTCATTGCATAAGAAATACTTCCTGCAATTACACCGCCGCCTTTTTTGCTGTCGGAGCAAAGCTTAAATAAATCTCCGATGTTATATTCGGGAAGGGACTTCGATACCTTTCCGGCCATATCGGCAAAGATTCCGAATATAATGAAAAGTACACCTGCGCCGGTCATTCTGATAGGGAGCAGTTCATCGGTCTCACCGAAGAACATATACCAGAAGATCATTCCGGCGATAAAAACGGGTGCCAGATATCCGGTAAAACCAAACGCACCGAATAAAATACCGCCGATTGAATTTCCGAACGATCCGCAGGCACCGAATGCACAAAGCGTAAGGAAAATAGCGACACCCGCAACGATCACGCATACAAGGACTCTTGATGAACCGTCCTCATCATAATCTCTGCGAGGTGCACGGGATGCGGATGAGTTACGATTACCCTGACGGGATCCGTTACCTGAGCTTCTTCCGGAAGGAGCACCGGATCTTCTCTGCGGAGGTCTTGAATTGTTTGTAATGTTACGTGAAGCCATTTAATGACATTTCCTTTAAATATCGAAATCGTCATCATCCGAAATCTTAATGTCGTAATCGGACATATCAGCCTTAAGATCGACATCATATTCCATGGGATGATGCTCGGTTTTGCGCGCAGGGTGAGGAATGGGATTATCCAAAAGCACTGCACCGTTTGCGGCAACTTCCGGAGCATGGGTCTTAGTTTCCTCATGCTTTTTGGTATCCTGAACTTCAGGTTTGGTATCTTCTTTCTTAGCCTCTTCAGCCTTTGCTGCTTCGATTGCTTTTTCCTTCTCGGCAAGCTTTGTACGCTCTGCATACTGCTGAGCCCAAGCGCCGGGTCTTCTTCTGTACTCGGGTCTGAGCTGAGGCTTCTTGTAAGGTACATAAGCGGTTTTCTTTTCCGCAGGTTTATCAGATCCGTTTTCTTCGGAATCCTTAAGAGCAACGCCTATGCTTTGAGTGGGAACATTCTTGGTCTCCTCTTTCTGAACACCCAGGGCTCCTCCCACATCCTGAGGTGCAGGTTCGTGAACTTCAGGTTCTTCGGCCTTATTTAATCCGACCTGAGAGGTTGCACTGAGTGGCTGAATGTTTCTTGCATTGGGTGTCATGTAATCTGCGGAATTAACTACGGGAGGTGCTACATTAACATGAGCTTCCGCAGCAGGTTTGGGAGTTGCGATATTAACCGCATCAAATCCGAGATTAAGGTCGGGCCGGGTAAGTCCCTCATCGGGAGCCTTCTCCTCTGCAGGTTCTTCGGCCGCTTTCTTAACAGGTTCGAATGAACCGGATTCAAGAGCATCGAGATCATCGGATGTGAAAGAACCGGAATCAAGCTTCTTGGGGACATAGCCGGCATCGGGTGCTACAACTTCATTGTCATAAAGCTCAGCACTTGCTTTAAATACGTCGCCGGTTATCTTCTCAGGGAAAAGTTCTCTGAATGAAACACCGGCAAGAAGTGCACATACCATGAAGAAAACTTCTCTTCCGTCATTTTCAAGATATGTAAGTCCGAAATTGTTGATGAGTATTATGACGAGTGCAGAAAGTGTAAGTATGGATCTTGAATCGTCATATGAAAGGAAACAGGCAAGAATGCTCAGTGCTCCGAGAACGGCAAGTACGGTTACCTCACCGTAGGAAGTCATATATGAAAAACCGAGTGTGAAATTGCCTGAAGCCTTATACAGTCTCAGAATGCTGTTTAATACATTGGCAGGATTGCTGCCGCTGAGATATGAATCAAGGAATATCAGAAGGACAAGTCCGAACACCACAGAGATAAGTGCAAAAAGCATTTTTCTGAATCTGAGGCTGAACTCTTCATCTTCTTCTCCGGAGTTAAACATAATTCCGAAGATAAAAGGAATGAGTGCCAGAGCGCAGATATCCGCATAGATACAAACTGCGGTAAGTATGCCTGAGATCAGATAACTTAAGAATTTTCCGCGGGTTGCGGGAACGCTGAATGAAATAGCAAAAAGAGTTATACAGACGAGAAGAAATACAAGATTTCTTGAACTCAAAGTAAGAGCTTCATGAACAGAAAATCCGGAAATGGTCCAAAATCCCGCAAACATAAGCGCAGGAATCATGCCGAGCATTTTCCTAAAAGCTGCAAATCCGAAGATCACAGCAATGATCTGAAGTGCGATATTGAAGATCGCAGCTACGAAAATTCTGTTCCCAAACAGGAAAAAAATCCCGTGAAGAGCTGAAAGATACCAGTCATCACAGGGGTGAACAATATGCTCGATCTGTTCTCCGGTCACTTTAGCCAGTTCAAAATAAGCAGTGCCCCCAAGTCCGTTCCACATGTAGGAAAGGACCCTGAAAGCGATCGAAGCTATGAGGAGAACAACGAACACGGATATACCGATGATATTCCCTTTTTCGGAAATCGCCTTGAACTTATCGGACATCTCCGTATATGAAAGGAGCTTCTTAAAGATAAGTCCGAGCAGAATAATAACACCGAACGCTATAAGACCCGGCATGTAGGAGTAGCCGAATCCCTGAGCCGCATCCATTATCGCGATAATGGATACGGCGCTGGCGAGAAGTGCGTATATAACATTCAAAACATAAGAAAACTTAGTCTTGCGCAGAGTCATTTGTCAAAACCTTTTCAATGTTGTATCTGGGTCTGTGTTTTACTTCGATATAGGTCTTACCTACATACTTGCCCACAAGGCCGATGGCAAGGAGCTGTAATCCGCCGAGGAACCAGATGGATATGATAAGCGAAGTCCAGCCCGGTTCGACATTTCCCGTAAAGTATGAAACAAGAGCATATACAAGAGCCAGAAACGAAAGGAATATACAGGCTATACCGGCCGTGAGTATAAGATCGATGGGCCTGGTGGAGAACGATGATATTCCGTCAAAAGCAAGCGCAAGCATCTTTTTAAGGGGATACTTTGAAACTCCGGCAGCTCTTTCTTTTCTGTCATAATAAACACAATCGGTTTTGTATCCGATGAGGGGTACGATACCTCTGAGGAAAAGATTGTACTCGTGATAGTTCTCAAACTCTCCCAATGCTCTTGCACTCATAAGTCTGAAATCCGCATGGTTATATACGGTCTTCACGCCCATCTTGGCCATAAGCTTGTAGAATGACTGAGCGGTAAATCTCTTGAAGAATGTATCGGTCTTTCTCTCTTTGCGCACACCGTATACGATCTCACATCCCTCATGATACTTATCAACCATCTCTTCGATTACGGCGACATCATCCTGAAGGTCCGCATCGATCGAAACGGAAATATCACACATTGAAGCCGCGGTAAAAAGACCTGCGGTAAGTGCATACTGGTGACCGACATTTCTGGCAAGTTTTACACCGAATATCTGATTCGGATACTTGGCGTGCTCTTCTTCGATGAGTTCCCAGGTTTTGTCCTTACTTCCGTCATTTACAAACAGTACGTA
>JAEEGJ010015919.1_pt1 | contig 17413 bp, 14 predicted proteins | sample 8958761 | NCBI WGS metagenome assembly JAEEGJ01 (sample SAMN16246546, study PRJNA631951) | gut metagenome | biome: gut microbiome; feature: rumen; material: RS-attached | host: Bos | place: Iran: Karaj | collected 2018-10 | reverse complement strand
GGATTTGCCGGACAAGCTTTCGTCGCAGGAGATGAAGATCGTCGGCGAAGTGCTCAAGGAAATCCGCAAACGACTGAAGTTCCTCATGGACGTGGGCCTGGAATACATCACGCTCGACCGCGAGAGTTCCACGCTTTCCGGCGGCGAGATGCAGCGCATCCGCCTCGCGACTCAGATCGGGTCCGGCCTCGTCGGCGTCCTCTACGTCCTTGACGAGCCGACAATCGGCCTCCACCCGCGCGACAACGATCTCCTCATCAAGATGCTCCGCCAGCTGCAGGGCAGGGGAAACACCGTGGTCGTCGTCGAGCACGACGCCGAGATGATCCGCGCGGCCGACCACATCATCGACCTCGGCCCCGGCGCCGGACGCGAGGGCGGAAACGTCGTCTACTCGGGCGACGTAAAGGGGCTGCTCCGCCAGAAGGACTCCAAGACCGCCGACTACCTCACGGGGCGGGTCAAGATTGAGACGACGAAGCGCGTCGCGCCTTCCGGACAGTGGATCCAGGTGCGCGGCGCGGCGGCCAACAACCTGAAGAAAATCGACGTCGACATTCCGCTGGGGTGCTTTGTCTGTGTGACGGGCGTCTCCGGCTCGGGCAAGAGCTCGCTGGTCGACGACATCCTGCGCAAGCACCTCAAGCAGGTCTTCTACCACGCGAAGGAAAAGCCGGGGCCTTTCAAGTCGATTTCGGGACTGGACGCCATCGACAAGGTCATCGAGATTGACCAGAGCCCCATCGGGCGCTCACCGAGATCCAACCCCGCCACTTTCTCTGGAGTCATGGGCGACATCAGGAACCTCTTCGAGGACACTCCGGACGCCAAAGTAAGGGGCTTCAAGGCCGGAAGATTCTCTTTCAATGTGCCTGGAGGCCGTTGCGAGGCATGCAACGGAGCGGGAATCAAGGTGATTGAAATGAATTTCCTTCCTTCGGTCAATGTCGTATGTGACGAATGCCGGGGAAGGCGTTACAAGGAAGACACCTTGGCGGTCCACTACAAGGGAAAGAACATCAACGATGTCCTGGAAATGCCTATCAGTGAGGCCTATGAGTTCTTCAAGCCTATTCCTTCAATAGCGAGGAAACTGAAGGCTCTTGTGGATGTCGGTCTCGGATATGTCCATCTGGGGCAGAGTGCCGTAACCCTGTCCGGTGGCGAGAGCCAGAGAATGAAACTCGCCGCTGAACTGTTCCGAAAAGCGACCGGAAACACTCTCTACATTCTGGATGAGCCGACCACAGGTCTCCACTTCGAGGACATCAAAGTCCTTCTGCAGGTGCTCCAGGAGCTGGTTGATCAAGGCAACACCGTAATCATAATCGAGCACAATCTTGACATCCTAAAGAGCGTGGACTACATCTTCGACCTTGGGCCAGACGGTGGCCAGGGAGGCGGAAGGATAGTCGCCCAGGGCACACCAGAAGAATTGGCCGGCAACCCGAACTCGGTCACCGGCCAATATCTCAAAGAAGTTCTGTCTTAATCTCTTACCAAGCCAGAGCGGACGCTCCGAGGATGGCTGCGTCGGACTCCTTCAAAGCTGAATACACCAGTTTGACCTTACCTCTCCACAGAGGCAGGACATTGGCGTTCATCGACCTCTCAATGGGTTCGGTGAGGAATTCCTTGCTCTTGGCCATTCCGCCGAAGAGGACGATCGCCTCAGGAGCGGAAAACTCGATGAAATCGGCGAATGCCATTCCGAGCAGGGTGCCGGTGTAGTCGAAGAGCCTGAGGGCGAGAGCGTCACCTTCCTTGGCGGCCTCGTAGATGTCCTTGGCGGTGATCTTGTCCAGCTTTCTCAGGAGGGAAGGCTCATCGGTCATGTCCAACCACTCGCGGGCTGTCCTGGCGATACCGATGGCAGAGCAATAAGCCTCGAGGCAGCCGTTCTTGCCACAGTTGCACAAGCGGCCGTTGTGACGGACCAGCGTTGTGTGGCCGAGCTCTCCGGCGAATCCGTCATGGCCGTAAACCATCTCACCATTGATGACAATACCGCTACCGACTCCGGTACCGAGGGTGATCATGATGAAATTCTTCATGCCCCTGGCGGCTCCATAGGTCATCTCACCCATGGCGGCGGCGTTGGCATCATTGGTCAGGGTCACGGGAATGCCTCCCATCGCTTCCTTCAACATGGCAGCGAAATGGAGGGAACCCGAGCGGCCCCAAGAGAGGTTGACGGCGTTCTCGATGTCACCGGTGTAATAATTGGCGTTCGGGGCTCCGACTCCGATACCGCGGATTTTGCCTTCGGCTCCGACCTCGGCGATCAGACGCTTGAGGGCATCTGCGAGTTCGGCGATATAAGGCTCCACAGTGTTGTGGTTGTCAGTCCTAATGACTGTCTGGGCGATAACGGTACCGCGGGTGTCGACGATTCCACACTTGGAGGTCTGTCCACCCACATCGACTCCAATAACAAGGTTCTGGTCGAAATTCTCCATATCTCTCCGGGATTAGTCGACAGGGATGTCTTTGTTGACGTTCTTGCAGCCGATAAGGGCGTAGTAGAGGAGGTAGCAGAGCATGGCGATGACGAGCCAGTAGCTGTTCATGTAGCCGGCGCCCTTGGCGATGAAGTCCTGGATGAACGGCATGATACCACCACCCACGACGAGCATCATGAATATTCCGGAAGCGGCCTCAGTGTACTTGCCGAGTCCCTCAACCGCAAGGTTGAAGATAGCTCCCCACATCAGAGAGGTGCAGAGACCGCAAAGAACGAGGAACAGGCAGCTGAGCGGAACTTCGAACATCTTGAATCCGTCGGCAGCGCTGTAACCGGGCATATTGATCGTGACAGTCTTGGGGATGAAGATGGCGATCAGGACGAACAAAATGGCCACTGAACTGACCGTGATCATCTGGGTCCTGGTGCTGACCTTTCCGGAGATGAAGGTGCTGCACAGACGGCCAACCATCATAAGCAGCCAGTAGATAGCGGCGATAGCGCCTCCGATAGCGGCGGCTCCGGCGAATCCGGCGGGGAAAGCGCCCCTTCCAGTGGCGTCGGCTAGATAGAAGTTGACCTGGGAAGGAATACCGATCTCTATACCGACATAGAAGAAGATGGCGATGGCTCCGAGAACGAAGTGACGGAAGTTCCAAGCGCTGTGCTCATAAACGGTGGCGTTACGCTCCTTGGCCGGCTCAGGGATCTTCACAAGGGAGATGATGATGAACGCGACAGCGAAGACACCCATGGCGATGAAGAGCAGCGGGGCCACATCAGACATCGAGGTGTTGGCGGTCACGGTACCGATCAGGGCACCGACAAGCAACGGGGTGAGGGTACCGGTCAAGGAGTTCAGGGTTCCTCCGATCTGGATGTACTGGTTGCCCTTGTTGCCGCCACCGCCGAGGATGTTGAGCATCGGGTTTACCACGGTGTTGAGCATACACACGCAGAGACCGCAGACAAACGCTCCGATCAGATAGACAATGATCGCGGAGGTGTCAGTGCCGATCTTGCTGGAGAGCCACTGGATGACGATACCGATGAAACCGGTCGCGAGAGCCGCGAGAGTCGTGTTCTTGTAACCGACCTTGAGGAGCATCTTACCCGCCGGGATACCCATGAAGAGGTAAGCGGCGAAATTCATCAGGTTACCGGCCATCTTGGACCACTCGAACTTGTTACCCCAGATGTTGCCGAACGGGGCGGCCATGTTGGTGACGAAGGAAATCATGGCGAAGATGAAGCACATCGTCACGATAGCCACCATGTTAGTTTTTTTCTTTTCCATGCAGAATTTGTTTTATTGTTGTTAATTCAATGTGTCACATCGCGTGGATTATACAAAATTAAGAAAAAATCGTGGAATCCGTTCCCCTTCCTCAGATTTCTTTATATAAAAAAGGTCGGCGCTTTCCCCAAAGCGCCGACCAGTTGTATATAAAACGAACTTAACAAATAGACAACAAAAAGAACTTTTGTCTGTCTGAGAGCAAATTTATCAAGAAAAAAACAAAAACCAAAGGTTTTAAAACAAAATTTTAAAACGATTTTTATTAAAATAAATCACTTTTTCGACCTTTTTGATTTAAATGTTTAATCTCACCCTCGACGATACTCGCTTGGAGTCATGCCTGTTTGGGATTTGAAAAATTTATAGAAAACAGAGGCGCTGACAAAATTCAACTTATAGACAATTTCTTTTATTGAGTCATCTGTGTATTTCAGCATACTTTTGGCGTCCTGAATCACGAATGAGTCTATCCAATATGGGGCGGAATGTCCGCTGACATCCTTTATCAGACGCGAAAGATACTTCGGAGTCATGCCTAGCCGGTCTGCATAGAAGGCCACACCTCTCTCTGAAACATGATGCTCGGACACGAGTGACATGAAACGCTCGAAAAGGATGTTGAGCCGGGTCTGGGATGAAACCGGGCCTTCCATCACCAGCTTGGTGTTTTTCTTGATGAGACCGGAGAGCACATGAAGGAGAGAGACCACCAGCGACTCAACCGCCATGTCATTCCCTTGCACACCAGAGTTGATGACTTCCCTGATGAGATGGAAGTAATTGGAACAGAAATACAATTCCTTCTCCCCCAACTTTATTCTAGGATCATTGAAGAAGCGCATCCTCGACTCAAATAGCTTGGAAAAATCGAATCTGAGGTCTGAGATAAACCGCCTTGAGACAGCGAATGCCACAAACCTTCCAGGCAAACGGCTATTCAGGGACGAAAGATCTATCTTTATAATATTACCAGGGATGCATATTGTCAGGGAATTGTCATTTATCTGATATTTCCGGAGATTGATCTCCACCTCGAAACCGCCTTTCTGGCAGAAAAGAGCCAAAAAAGCGTCCGCTCGGAAAGGATACTTAAGGAAACCGGTGTCCCTCGTGTCAGTGATATCGATTATGAAGAAGTCATCCCCAAGATGTATGTCCTCTCCGGATGGAAGGAACTTCCTGATTTGGGATAGTCCTATGTTCTGCAAAGTCTCACTCATGACAGCCACTATTAAAATGCCTTGTTCTCTTTAACAAATTTACCAAATATTGAATTACAAATTTGCAATAATGGGAAAAATTCGACCTTTTGACAACAAATACCCCTTATTTAGAGCCAATTTATAGGCATAATGGCAACTTCTTTGTAGCATCAGGGGGCGCATTTGAAAACAGAAACAATAAAAGATATGAGAAAATTACTGATCACAATGCTCGCGGCGACAATCCTCACATCGACCGGGGTGATGGCGCAAAGAGTCCTCACACTGGAAGAGTGTCGGGAGATGGCGATCGAAAGCGACCGCGAGCTTCAACAGGCAAGAACCCAGATCGAGATGGCTGGGTACGATCGCAAGATCGCATTCGCCAACTACCTTCCAAATGTGTCCGGAACTGGAGCATATATCCATAACCCGAACGACATCTCGATCATCAGCGACGGGACTTCCGCTAGCTTGAGGGGAATGGGAACGACTATTCATGGGATGTCACAGCAATACCAGCAGCAGGTCATGGCTGACTTGACAACTTACATCCAACAATTGGCCGCGACAGATCCTGCCAGCGCAATGAAATACATGCAGCTGATGCAAGATCCTCTCCTTCAGACAGTTATCGGGAAATTGCAGACAACTGACTTATCCGGCACCATCAATGCGATCGGAGAGGAGATCGATGACGCGCTTCATCCGGATCTGGATAATATAATAATCGGTGGCGTCACCGTCCAGCAACCCATATTCATGGGTGGAAAAATCGTGACCGCCAACAGGATCGCCAAATTGGCCGAGCAGCTTTCAGAGGCCAGATATGACCAGAAGTATCAGGAAGCGATCGTGGATGTCGACCAGGCCTATTGGCAGATTGTCTCCATAGCAGGGAAAAAGAAACTTGCCGAGTCGTATGCCGAGTTGCTTCACAGCATGGAGCATGATGTGGAAGTAGCTGTGAATGAAGGTGTCTCAACTGAATCCGATGCTCTTCAGGTCAAGGTCAAGGCCAATGAGGCGGACATGCTGAAAATCAAGTCAGAGAATGGTCTCACTCTCGCTAAGATGCTGCTATGCAAAAGGATAGGACTTCCTTTGGACACGGAGATCTCGCTCGCTGATGAAGGCCAGGAGACCATCCCTGTCGCAAGAATAGAAGATGGAAAGAGCCTCGAAGACATATATGCGGACAGGCCTGAGACAAGGAGCCTTGAACTGGCGTCGAGAATATATGAGAAGAAGGTCGCGTTGGCAAGGGCTGACATGCTTCCGAAAGTCGCGGCTATGGGAGGATACATGATGTCCAATCCCAGCCTGAAAAACGGCTTCGAGAAGAACTGGAACGGCTACTGGGGAGTCGGTGTGGTCGTCAATGTCCCTATATTCCATGGCTTTGAGGCACTTAACAAAACTCGCAAGGCCAAAGCCGAGGCTACCCTCTACCGCTCTCAGCTTGAGGATGCGAAAGATCTTATAAATCTTCAAGTCACTCAGCTAAGAAAGCAGGAAACAGAGGCTCTCGAGAAACTTGCCATGGCCGAAAGCGCCCTTTCAAGCGCCGAGGAGAACCTAAGGACCGCCACCATCGGTTTCAACGAGGGCGTGATCAACGCCAACACCGCGCTCAGCGCCCAGACGGCTTGGCTTAAGGCCCAATCAGAATACATTGACGCTGGAATTGAGCTCCAGATGCTGGCAGCCAACCTCGACAAGGCTGAAGGTAACCACAAGGCCACCAAATAAAGACAAATAAAAAAACAAATATTATGGAAAAGCAGAAGAAAAGCTACAATCTGGTGATCGGAATCGCCGCCCTGATCGCCATTATCCTGGTCATCGCCATTATCGGCTATTTCGTGTCGAAACCCAAACCGCTGGTGATCCAGGGAGAAGCCGAGGCGAGTGAATACAGAGTCTCCGGCAAGGTGCCCGGAAGAATTGAGGAACTCTATGTCAAAGAAGGCCAGATGGTCCACAAAGGCGACACAGTAGCACTGATCGATTCTCCTGAAGTGAGGGCCAAATTGATCCAGGCTAACGCCGCACGTAATGCCGCCGCGGCCCAAAGCGACAAGGCTCGTCACGGGGCAAGGTCCGAGCAGGTCCAAGGCGCTTATCAGCTTTGGCAACAAGCTATAGTTCAGGAGGATGTGCTCAAGAAATCACTCGAAAGGATCGAGAGGCTTTACGAGCAGAAGGTCATCGCCGCCCAGAAATATGACGAGACGAAAGCGAAATATGACGCCGCTGTGGCTCAAACCAAGGCCGCTAAAAGCCAGTATGACATGGCTGTCAGCGGCGCGCGCTCTGAAGACAAGGCGGCCGCCAGGGCTCTGGTTGAGCAGGCCTCAGGAGCTGTCCAAGAGGTCGAGTCATACCTCGGAGAGTTGTATTTGACTTCACCTGCGGACGGAATCATCTCCGCGACCTTCCCTAAAGTCGGTGAACTGGTCGGTCAAGGTTCACCTGTCGCAAGCGTGACAGACATAAATGACATATGGTTCACGTTCAATGTCAGGGAGGACTATCTCCACAGCATGAAAGAAGGTGACAAGATCACCGTGACGATTCCCGCCCTTGATGGCAAAGAGGTGGTGGCCACAGTCTCCCACATCGCTGTCCGCGAGTCCTACGCCACATGGAAAGCGACAAAGGAGACAGGAATGTATGATGCTAAGACATTCGAAGTCAAGGCAGTACCCGACGAGGTTGTCGATGGGATCAAGCCCGGAATGTCAGCGATAATGAAACAGAAATAATAATAAGATATAATGGACAATCGGCAAAGAATACTCTCGGTCGCACGCCGCGAGCTCAGGATAATCAGGAACCGTCCTCTTTATTTTATGGGCTCGGTCGGAGTGATCGCTTTCTGCGCCATCTTCTTCTTGACTTTCCTTAGCGGAGGGCTTCCTGATGACGTCCCTATAGGCATTGTCGATGAGGATCGCTCATCCACCTCAAGGACCTTCTGCCAACAACTGGATGCCACACAACTTGGGAAAGCGGTCATGTACGGCTCTTTCGCATCGGCAAGAGAGGACATGACACGCGGCAAGATAGCGGCTGTCTGCGTGATTCCAGAAGGGATGAACGAGAACATCCAGGCTTTCAAGCAGCCCAAGATAACATTCTATGTCAACGGACTTTATTTCGTGAGCGGAGCTCTCGCATGGAAGGACCTGCTGACCATGGTCAACCTGACCAACGGAGCTGTCCAGAGGGAGATGCTAAGGGCGAAAGGTTTCAATGACAGCCAGATCATGGGCATGATCCGACCTATCGATATAGACACTCACCAGATAGGCAACGTCACGACCAACTACAACTATTATCTGACTGGAATACTACTGCCCGGAATCTTGGAAATGATTGTGATTCTGGTGCTTATATATTCATTGGGAGCCGAGTTGAAGTTCGGTACCTCAAGGCATCTGATGGACACGGCGGGACATTCAATCGTGACCGCGCTAGCGGGAAAGCTTCTTGTCTGGACGCTTGTCTTCTCAGCCATCGGATTCCTGATCATAATGCTTTTGTACCACTGGCTGCATTTCCCGATCAGCGGAAGCATATTCAACATGTTCATCGCGGTATTACTGCTTGTGATTTCAAGTGAGGCCGCGGGAATATTCATCCTGGAACTGCTACCCGTTCCGAGACTTGCCCTTAGTGTAGGCGCGCTTTACAGCGTGCTCGGCCTCTCGCTCTCGGGTTTCACCCTTCCTCTTGAGGCCATGCCACCTTACATTCAAGGACTTGCTGTCATGTTCCCTCTGAGGCATTATTACCTTTTCCATGTCCAGGAAGTGATCTTCGGAGCCGGCTTCGCGGGATGGTGGCAAGAAGTGATACACATGCTTGTGTTCCTCTTCATCCCTCTCGCTGGCCTGAAAAGGCTCAAGAAGGTTTACATCCATCAGAACTTTCCTAAAGAATAAGACCATGGCAAATAAAGGATTCATAAAAACGTGGCTGCGAGACTGGTGGGATATATTCTGCCATGAACTCAAACAGATCTTTTCTGATGGAGGAGTCCTTCTGATATTTTTCGTCGCCGGACTCGCCTATCCTCTTTTATATAATGTGGTGTATCTGAACGGCATCCTGTCGGACACCCCTGTCGCCATCGTTGATGACGCAGACTGTCCCGACAGCCGCAGGTTCATCCGTGAGATTGATGCGACGAGAGAGGTTGAAGTCTCCTACAAGTGTGTCAATATGGCTGAGGCTGAACAGCTTATGCGTCAGAGGAAAGTCAATGGGATAGTGTATTTCCCTCGGGACTTTGGTGAGAGACTCGCCCGCAACGAGACCGCCACCCTTTCCCTCTACGCCGACATGAGCAGTTTCCTGTACTACAAGAACGCCATGATAGCCACCAACTTCGTCATGCTTCATGAGATCGGGCAGATCCAGATGGAAAGATACTCGCTCGCTGGAATGACGGAACAGGAGGCCTCACAGGTCATCAAACCTCTTGGCTATGAGGACAACAACCCCTTCAACAGGGCCTTCGATTACAGTTTCTTCCTGATCTCGGCCATCCTGATGATCATCATCCAACAGACGTTGTTCTACGGAATGTCTTTGCTGGTTGGCACCCAGAGGGAAAGGAATCACAGTTTCGCCTCCCTGCCTGACAAGCTGGAAGGTCATGGAATGGTGCGGGTCGTGCTGGGCCGTGGAGGAGCCTACTGGCTGCTATATCTGGGCATAGGCATGTATATAGCCTTTATCGTCCCGGCGATTTTCGGAATACCTCAAAGAGGGCAATTCGGAGACATCCTCGCGATGTTGCTGTTCTTCATAACCGACTGCGTGTTCTTCAGCATGACATGGAGCACACTGATCACCAGGCGAGAATCGGTATTCCTCCTCTTCCTTGCGATGTCACCTATCTGTCTTTTCTTGACCGGATGCTCATGGCCTACCGTGGCATTCCCGGAATTCTGGAAGGTGTTCTCTTACATATTCCCGTCCACTTTCGGTGTGCAGTCCTACATTAACCTTAGCACAGCTGGTGGAGACATAGCGGTCGCGGACAGCCAGATGAGGATCATGATTCTGCAGACAATCATCTATTTCGGATTGTCCTGCGCATGCATCTTCGCTGAGAATTGGGTGATACGCCACAAAGAGGAAATACGTGAGAAAAGGGATAGCCTGGCCAGAAAGGCCGGCATAGACAAGGCTGAAGATCTCAGGATAATCACGGGGAAATAGGGTTTAGAGCCCCAGTTCTTCCGCTTTGGCGAGCATCTCAGTGTTGCCACTGACCTCAAGTTTGCTGTAGATACGGTACTTGTGGTTGCTCACCGTGCGTGTGGAAAGGCAAAGCTTATCCGCGATTTGCTTATCGGACAAACCTTCCTTACTAAGGGATATTATTTCCAGTTCCCTAGAGCTCAATCCCCTGGTACCCAATGACTTCTTTCGGGAGATCATCAGTTCGGAGATATAGTTGACCACCACCGGATCCATAGGAGCATCGCCTTCCGACAAGCTGGCGCAACGCTGCCGAATCTCATCCTCACTCATCGTAGGCCATTTGCGGATGAAATCAAGAGTGTTACTATCCTTGATTCCGGCCAGAGCGGGATCATACAAGTCCTTGGCTATCACTGCGAACAACATTTCCCGGCTTCGGGCTATTGACTGGATGCTCTTGTTTTTCTGGGAAATCTGGCGGTTGAGCCTGATGAACTGGACGATCGCGACCAGAGCCAAAATGAACAGCGCTCCGAAAAGGAACACAAGGCCCGTCCGCGTCTTTATCTGCCTGTCTTTGAGTTCCGTCTGATACTCGGTCTGCAGGTTCTGGAGAATGTCGTCACCTTTCTGCCGCATGTACAACTGCATGAAATAGGAGTAGTTCTGGTGCGTCTCTGTTGCAAGCTTGGTATTACCTTTCCTCAGATAGAGAATCGTCAGATGGTCATAGATCTGGTAAAGTTTGAGATAATCCGTCTCAGGAGTCTCGCCTATGATACGAGTACAGAAATTTATGGCCTCGTCTGTCTTGTCACCCTGCCTCAGATAGCGCATCCTGGAGGACAAGGATCTCGCTGAGGTCCTACCCCCGTCAATCTCTTCCGCTTTTTCAAGCCACTCTCCCGCTTTGCGGTAAATCTGCCTGTCAAGAACGTCATTCCACCTGTTCTTGTTAATGTACAACTCGCAAAGGAAATAACACGATTCAGCCGCTATCCCGTCCCATCCGCGAGGCTCAGCCAAAGCCAAAGCGTTCTCAAGGTAATCAATCCCCTCATCATCCCTGTTTTGCTCAGCGGAATAATTGGAGTAGGAGCAAACCTTGCCTTTGAGTAGCAAAGCGGCAGCCAGCAAGGAATCATCTCTCTCCTGAACGGCTATATCCTCAGCCTGGCCGGCATGATCAAACGACAAGGAATCCCTGCTGGTCTGGAGGAACAGTTTAGACAGGGTCAGGTGAGATAGGGCTTGAGCGCTCTTATCTCCGGAATCTCCTGAGTCAGCGATCTTTAAGGCTTCAAAAGCAAGGCTGACGGCCTCGTCATAGCGGGACTGGGAAGTCAGTCTTTCGGCCTCATCCAAAAGAGTTTCCACTCGGTTCTCTTGTCTGGGATCAATCTTATGGCCGCAAGAAAAGAGTGCCAATAGCAGAAATAGCGAAAAAGCCGGTTTTGAGTATATACTTACACGCATTATGAGTAGTTTTCCGGCCAAATATACTCATTTTCTTACTCTAATTGAGTAAAATGAGTAAGATTACTCAATAAAAAAAACAAATAAAACCCCCATCTTGCACTCAGCAAAAACAGACGATTATAACTCAACCTTGAGAGAGGACTATTCAGATTACTGACCTATTGAGGCTATTCAAATTAAAAGAAGCGGTCGTGGCACCAGGAGCCCGGCCGCTTTATGTATTTGTCCTGGTTCCACAAAGGCGACGAGGGTGTTCTTGGCACAAAACTATCAGAAAGGATGGTGATTGTGACCCTGTTAATTAGCTATATTCGCGACTACTAATCGTAACACTACTAATTGAACTTAAAATGAAAAAAGCAATCTCTGTTTTATTGGTCATCGCATCATGTGTCGCTTTGTCTTATCCCGCGTTGGCCCAGCAGAACACCCAGGCCACCTATGCCAAAAGTGACTTTGTTCCCGGTGACGTCATATTCTTCGAGGACACCTTCGAGAACGAAAAGCTTGGAGAGTTTCCGTCACAGTGGGACCTTCTGGACGGCTATGCGGAAATGGCCTCGGTGCAAGGACGCAAAGTGCTGGCGTTCACTGATGACGGCATCGGCAGTGTCATCCCGCTGATGAAGAACAAGTGGGACTGGCTGCCGGACGTATTCACGGTCGAGTACGACCTTTATGTCTCCAAGCCAGATTCGAACCTCGATGACGCCTCCACCCTCACCTATATGCTCTGCTTCGGCGAAAGAGGGGATGGGTCATATTACAATAACACCGGAGACGTGACTTTCCGGTATCGCGAGGACGGTAGCTGCAATATGGAGTGGAGCGTTAAGAAACCGGGTTCCGACGACCAGGCGACTGGCGAAAAGGCCCTGGGACTAAGCACTGATTTCGAAGATTACAACGGCAAGGACAATCCGTTGATCCCGGGTCAGTGGAACCATTTCTCATTCTCTTTCAACAAACGGGCTTTCAAAGGCTACATTAACGGTGTGAGAATAATAAACGTGCCTTCGATGGAAGCTCCCGGATACTTGTATTTCTCGAGCGGCTCTCTGTATCGCCACAGCGGCCTCAGCAATGTGAGGATCGCCAAAGGTGCCGTTCCGCTCTACGACCGTCTGGCAGCCGAAGGCAAGATCGTCACTTACGCCATAACTTTCGACACCGGGAAAGCGACCATCAAGCCTGAGTCAATGGTCGAGATAGTCCGTGTCGCGAAACTGATGCAGGAGAAACCGGAACTGAGCTTCGAGGTCCAAGGCCATTGCGACAACACGGGATCCGACTCAGTCAACGATCCTCTCTCCCAGAAAAGGGCGGAGGCAATCGTGGCTGCACTTGTGGGGCAAGGCATCTCGAAGGATCGCCTGACCGCGGTCGGCAAAGGATCCCATGAGCCAGTCGCCGACAATGGGACCGAAGAGGGACGCGCCAAGAACCGCCGGGTCGAATTCGTGAAAAAATAGCCTTGACACGGCAATAACCGAAAAACAGCTCCGGAAGACTCCGGAGCTGTTTTTCGTGCGTTCCCCTGTCAAATTGTCGAACTGTTTTCAGGGCAATGCAGGAAGTATATGAGTTCTCCCTCTGGTTGGAGGTTTACGATTAAAAACCGAGGGGATAGGAGTAGAGCGCCTTGCGGCGAGAGCCTCTGTTCAAGCTACCTTGGATACCCTAATATCTGCGGTAGTGACTTCGTACTCTCTCTGTCTTGCCATTGCGCCGGCGTTTATATGCCCTCACTCTGACAAGCCTTCGAACCTCCACCCTAATGGAGATTAGAACCAATGTTAGATAAGTTCTCATTTTAGATAAGTTATATGTTACAGAGTGAAAGAACTATCAGGCCTTGCATTCAGCACCTCCCCTCGGTTAAGGTCTAAAAAAACAGACACCCACTTAGGGATGGATGCCTGTATTCGGAAGTCTCTGTAACGAAACTTATCTTTTGCAAAGGTACAAATTCTTTTCAATCATGCAACATATGCCGAGAACTTTTGATCTGGAAAAATCATCATCTCACGACTTCCAGCAGCTTCTCCTTCGTCCAGGTTGAGGCACCACCTGAAAGTCCAGCGAGAATTTCCCTGAACGAAGCCATCATCTTCGGTATGCTGGTGCTGCGTGGATTCCTGTACTGCCTTACCTTAGCCTCTACCCTTGCTAGGTCAAAACCGCATGCAGCCAAGACTGCATATTTTTCGAAGGTGTTCCAGTTCGTGACGGCCTTACCCGCCGGATCCTCTGCAAGCACATCACCCAAAAAGTCCTGAATGGGATTCCTCTCGGCATTGAGGACTTCTTCAAGTGTATTCCCCGTCAGACACAACGCCTCCCGGATTTGTTTTTTTGAGGTCAGATTCAGTTCAAACCTGCATACTCCATTGTATTTCCCTTCAAGGCCATTGTCTGACACAAACGGCCGCTCTCCTTGTAAACTCATCTCATGTTCTTTATCATTAATAGTTATTCGCTTCCTCCTCTTGTGGGTTGACACGCTTTTCTCGACCACGAGGTTTCCATTTCTGAATTTGGTGCAGGAGAAGGCTTCGTAATTCCGTACCGCCCCCTTGATATAACGGGTCATAGCTGGTATGTCCTCAACGGAGACATCCTTCGTCACGTCACACTTTACGACCTCAGCAGTCATCATCTTAGCTGGATCAACTTTACATACTCCGAACTCATTCAACCTGTCAAAACACATCATGATAGTCTCTCTTGAAATCAGTTGAGGATAATCCTTGCCCAGTATCTTGCCTGTAAACTCCACAACAAACTCCTTCGCATCCTGATTCACTTCGACCGAGAAGGTAAACGGCTCGACCATCCTATATCTCATGGTCTTGATTCTGCCACCCTCCTTAACGACTGAGAACTTAGCTGGATCAAAATCCAACAAACAATCCAGCGCAGCGACCAACTTCACTTTGTCTAATGTAATCACGTCTCATCATCATCTTTCTTTGCATTATTCAACGTCAGCGTCCTCTTGACAAGTCGTGACTTTAAGCACCGATAAGGTCTTTCATGGTTGTATGCCCGCTCTCCGTGTCTGGACGGTGTGGAACCGTCTGCCAGTAATCCTTCATCGCTTGGCTGATATGCAGGCGATGCTCCGCACTCTTAGGTTTGTTTGCCGTGGCCTGGCTAATCTTCTCCCGGTGTTCGTCTGACAGCTCCCGGTACTGCCGCTTGAAATCTTTCATATTCTTCCCGACGCTAATATGTCGGCCTCCATAATAAATATGCTAACCCCCGCAAAAAAGAAAAGCGTAGTAGAAGATGAAAAAGTTGATCTGGTAGGATGATGCCATGTTCGCAACGACCCGTATGGCTACTGAACTTGGCCTACGAGCCGGATTTCTTCTGGATTACGTTGCGGCGTTGAGGCCACAGGGGATGGGAGGGTGGCTGAGAGGTGGAATCGTTGCCGGACAAACGGGCAAATTTCAGCCCCGTATCGACCTCAACTATCGATTTCAAAAAGGAGTTTCAGTGAGAAATATGTTCAGTTACCTGAGGTGGAGTAAGTGAGGCAATAGTATCAATCTTGAACTGTATCAAGATAATCTTCCCAGCAAGGCCAACGCTACCTCAAAACTGTATCACTTTGAACTAAAAGATTGTAAGGGATGGCGTCTCTTGAAAATCCCGAAAAGAAATCCTACCTTTGTAGTGCCTAGCAATAGGCAGACATATTAGCGAAAGTGTTTTCGCGTAGCCAAGTTCTGAAATCTGGAATTATGAGAACGAACCTGATGCTCTTGACTGCCGCATTGCTGGTGGTTGGTTGTACATCCAAATCTTTTACCCTTACCTGTGACATGTCTCCCGTGCTTGCCATGTACCAGGAGGGCTCGACGGTTGACTCCGTCCTGGTTCAGTATATGCTGCCCGACGGCGAGTATGCAACCCTTGGCCGGGCTGAGGTAACGGAAAGCATTGTGCAGTATTCCGGAAAGATTGCCGAGCCTGTGTTCGGGAAATTAAAATTCTATCTTACGGTACCGGGGGGCACCGGCTCCTCAGAGTGTAATTTGATTATTGAACCAGGGAATATCTCCACGGACGAGAAGCTCTCTTTCTATGGTTCCAAGGAAAACGATGCCGTGAATGCTGCATTGGACAAACTTGCATTGTGCGCCGATGACCCGCTGGCTGTCCAAGCCCTGTTTGAAGATTTCCAAAGCAAGCACGGCGACGTGGCAACGACAGCCTGTTTTGCCAAGGCTATCTCGCAGTTGAGTATGGAGCGATGGGCCGGTATGCTGGGGTCGATGAGCGACGGTGTAAGGAATCACCCGTATATCAAGAACCTATCCAAGAATGTCAACAAGGCGCTGGCTGCCCAGCGTGCACGGGACGCTATGTCTCCGGGGGCACAATACAAGGATTTCCAGGGAACTTGGGAAGGGAAAGAGTATAAACTGTCTGATTTCGTAAGCCATGGCAAGTATGTCCTTGTTGACTTCTGGGCCTCCTGGTGCGAACCATGCCGCAAGGAAATTCCGAACATCATCCGCACATACAATAAGTATAAAGGCAAAGGTCTTGAAGTAATCGGTGTTGCCGTCTCCGACAAGCCGGAAGAAACAGCCAAGGCGGTTAAGAAACTGGGAATCAACTATACCGTTTTCAACGAAACGGACAACAGCGCGTCAACGGCGTATGGCATACAGTCAATACCGCAAATCCTCCTCATCGGCCCTGACGGCACAATCCTCAAGCAGGGCCTCCGAGGCGAGAGTATCGGTGAGGCTGTAAAGGAAGCGCTGGGGTTATAAAAACATCAGAACGACAGTCCGCCGTCATCATCGCTGTCGTTTGACGTTGAGGTCCAATGGACTTCCATTTTGGGGTGGCTCTCCTTGACAACCCGCTCAAATTCTGCCCGACTGTTGATGCGATGAAGTTTGCCCCGGACGGAAACGAAACCTTCGATGGCGTCCGGGGCGATCGGGTCCTCACGGAATACTTCCCGTTCTTATACAACCCGAAATTCACCTTCCCGCTTGGGTGCCGTTTCAAGTCCCTGCGAGGCCAATTAACTGGGAAGGTCAGCCAAAAACGCCTCGTCTTCCCTGTCCGGATGCCTTACAATTATCTCTAAGCCATACCTTCTGGGAAGGCGATTTTCACCTTTAAGGAAAAATAGAATTGACACCCTTTAAGGCATCAGTTTCGTTGGAGGTTCAGTGAGCCGACAGATGGGATAGCCGCGAAGCGGCGTAAGGGGAATCTTCCCCTTGTCCCCTGGGGGAACAGGAGGATAGTAGGGTGCTTGATGCAAGGAGGACTTGAACCTCCTGATGCCTTGGATAGACAAGATATGAGCCCTGTATCTGTACTTTCCCGAACTGATGGATGAGAAGAATACTATTCAGGATGCGGAGTTGCTGAAATGAATCTTTTTAATTGTATGTGTCAAAGCGTCTAAGGTGTCGTGTCAGTACTATCTTTTACTAATCTAAACTTTCTCGTGGCAGTCGATAAAGGTTGATTGATTATTTTCAGGCGGAGGATAAGAGTGTAATAGACAGGATTATCTTCGCTCCACCATTGCGGTTGTGTGATGGTCAATTCTTGTCTTGAAAAAGAAGAATGGTCGCCATACTTGCCAAGGTCTTGGGTCCTTTTTTCAACCAATTTCCCTTGCGGGTCGGAGACCTCATATATCATTGTATAGCCCATTTCATGGATTTGATCGTATCCCGTGTCCTTGTTAGGAATTACTATGTC
>JAEEGJ010015918.1_pt1 | contig 17413 bp, 16 predicted proteins | sample 8958761 | NCBI WGS metagenome assembly JAEEGJ01 (sample SAMN16246546, study PRJNA631951) | gut metagenome | biome: gut microbiome; feature: rumen; material: RS-attached | host: Bos | place: Iran: Karaj | collected 2018-10 | reverse complement strand
TCTAATATGGCTATTGAAGACCCAGTTGCATTCAAGGCAGTTGTTGAAGCTGCTAAGAAAGCTGTACAGGCTTAAGGAAGTTTGAAATATGATTTCACTCGATCAGGTATATCTTCTTGAACAAAAGGTTGAAAGCGCTGTTGAAAAGATTCAGCAGCTACAGGCAGAAAACGATGCTCTGCGCAATAAATGTACTGAGCTCACAAATGCGCTTTCTGCGAAGTCGGAGCAGCTTTCTAATTTTGAATCAGATCAGAACCAGATCGAGACAGGAATCAAAAATGCGCTTGACCGCTTGAATTCAATCGAGAACTCAGTTTTAAAAACTGCAACTCAGATTAATCAGGCGGCTCAAGCTGCAAAACCTGCTGCACAGGAAACTGTGGCTCCTAAGCCAGCTCCTGTTCAGCCGGCTCCAGCAGCAGAACCTGCACCTGCCCCACAGGCAGAAACAGCTCCAGTTGAAGAAAGTGCTCCAGTACAGGCACCAAGCTTTGACACAATGGACACAGTTCCAGAAACAAACGTAGAAGAAAACTTCGAAGGCGAAGAAGACATCGACGCTCCAGAAGATGATAATCACGACGGCTTAGGCTTTGATATTTTCTAATGGGAAAATTAAAAATTGAAATGCTTGGAACTTCTTTTACAATCCAGGCAAATGAAGATAACGAATATCTCGAAAAGCTTTTAGGCTACTACAAAAGAATCACCGAAGACGTAAATAAAATCGACTCAATCAAAAATCCTCTGCAGACTGCAATTCTTTCAGGCATTATGATTTGTGATGAACTTTATAAGGAAAAGCAGGCCAAGGTTGCAATGGAAAACGGCGAATATGTACCAGTAGAAAATGACATGGATACAGTAGAAATCGAACGCCGTACACAGAACATGATTGATAAAATCGATAAGGTACTCTAACTTATGGAAGGCGCGGCTCTCACAATCTGGGTGGACGCGGATTCCTGCCCTTCTCTAGTAAGAAATCACACAGTAAAAATGGGAAATAAACTCGGCATCAAAGTTGTCTTTGCTGCAAACAAAAAAATCTCCTGCAACACAGGCGATTTTGAAATGGTTGTATGCGAAGCAGAAAAAGATGCCGCCGATAATTATATTTTTGATAATTGCAAGGCTTGTGACCTGGTAATTACCCGTGACATAGTTTTTGCAGACCGTCTGATTGAAAAAGGAATCTGCTGTATAAATGACAGGGGTACAGAGTTTACCCGCGAAATGATTAAGGAACGCTTAAGCACCCGGGACTTTGATTTACAGCTGGCCCAGATTGGACTGGTAAAACATCACCACGAAGGCTATGACAAAAAAAAGTTCGCGGCATTCGCGAACTCTTTTGATAAGGTTATACACAGACTTTTGCGCTAGTCTTCCGGCTCATCCGGATATGCCATCTGAATAGAACAGATTCGGTCTTTTACCTGCATAAAGGCAAGAACAACTTCCGGGTCAAACTGAGTACCAGAATTGTTGAGAATCTCAGTAAAGGCATCTTCAATTGTCCAGGCTTCCTTATAGCAGCGTTTGTGGCTCAAAGCATCAAATACATCAGCTACAGCAACAATTCTTGCAGAAAGAGGAATATCTTTTCCACTCAAAGGTTCTGTAATAGGAACAATTCCATCTTTTACAGAAAAATCACTTAAAGAAATCTTTCCAGGATAACCAGATTCCCCACCATCCCAGCGGTCGTGATGATGTAAAGCAACTTCCTGGGACATTACATCAAGAAGAGACTCCGGTGGTTCAAAAAGCTGAGCACCAATACATGTATGCCCCTTCATGATATTGCGTTCTTCGTCTGTAAAACGAGGGAAAGCCTTTTTAAGGATTACGTCAGAAATACCAACCTTTCCAACATCATGGAACTTTGCCGCAATTTTAAGATTATCGCGGTAACGGTGGATCTCTGCTTCTGGAATGTTATGATTGAAGGCCCAGCGGTCATAAATTTCAAGAGAATATGAAGAAACACGTTCAATATGAGGATATGTTTCTTTTGGATCACGGAACTCTGCCATTTTAAGCATACGTTTTACCATATTTGCAGTAAGGTATGCATGCTGAAGAGCCTGAACTGCACTTGAAGCAAAGTGAGAAATGAGCATTTCTGCATCATCATCAAATGCAATGATTTTTCCGTCTGAATCCTTAGCATTAATAATCTGAAGAATACCAAGAAGATTACCGTTTGCCATCTTGAGCGGAATTGTGTACATAGATTTTGTACGATAATCTGTAGTGATATCTGTATTTTTATTAAATTTATAAGGTTTTGATTCAGAAATTCTGTAACAGTCTTTGATATTCAGAGGCTTGCCGGAAAGGGCAACATAACCACAAATCTGCTTTTCGTTAATCGGGAAAGAGAAACTTGTATAAGGAAGCTTTTCTCCAGGAGCAAGTTCTTTAAGATGAGTATCATTCTGTCCGTATTTTATTTTTAATTTATCGCCTTCAACAACATAAATTGATCCGGCATCAGCATTAACAATCTTTCTTGTTTCAGTAAGAATTCGTTCCAGAAGAACGTCGACGTCCTGAATCTCTCCGAGTTCGCGCTCAATTTCAATAATGCGCTGAAGTCTGTCTTCATGATTAATTTCGCTCATATCATTAATATTATGAATGATAATTCAAAAAAATCAAGATGTAAAACAAGTTTTTTCTTTTCTGATTATTGAAAAATAAATAGGACCGGCACCATTCTGTCTGTCCGGCATAATCATATATCCATATTTAGTTTTTTCAAAGCCTGGAAGAGTAAGATTTGGTGCAAAGCTGCTTACTTCATTAAGATCCGGCTCAGGCTCCAGTAAAGTGAATGCAGAACCATCTTTATTAAACTTTTTGAAAAGCCGCTCAATCATAGCGTCATTTTCTTCTGGACAAAGTGCACAGGTTGAATATAACAAGATTCCCTGAGGGGTAAGAAGACGGTATGCTGATGACAGAAGAGCCCACTGCTCTGTAGTTACTGTTTTAATTCGGGAAGGCGACCAGGTATTGAGATATTTTGGATCAGCAATTACATGGCGTTCCGAAGAACAGGGAGCATCAAGGAGAATGTGGTCAAAGCATTCGCTCTGGCGGGTACACCAGGTAGCACCATCGCTGCAGGAAGTGATTACACGTTCAGAGATTTCTGCAGGCAGACAGGTCTGAACTACAGTTGCAAGGCGGTGTTTTCGTTCCGGCGAGCGTTCATTTGAAGAAAGTTTTGCATCCTGTGGCATACGGCTTGCAAGCACAAGGGTTTTTCCGCCGGGTGCAGCACAGAGATCCAGGATGTTTTCGGCATCTTCCATTGGAAGGCAGAGGGCAGCGAGAACTGAGGCAGAGTCAAGAAAATAAGACTGTTCAGCACCTGTAACGTGATATTCAACAGCACTACCCTCGCCGGAAAAAGCTTCTTTGAGGGCCATCCATCGGTCTCCGTAAAGCTGGCCATAATATTTTTCAAAGCCTTCAGAACCAAAGAGTTTTTCTTTTCCAGCTTCCTTCGACTTAGCGGATTTCTTTCCCATCAATAAGCCCTGCCTCAAGTTTATATTTAATGATGCGTTTTACAGCCTGGTCAATTTTTGCTTCAAAAGCAGCATTCTCTTTAGCACGATTATATAAAACCTTACCGGCTTTTGCAAAACGTTTTTCAGAAATCATAATGCAATCTACGCCGGCTTCTACTGCACGGATTGCAGCCACTTCCGGAGGATATCCGTTATCTGCCAGAGCACCCATAAAAATATCATCAGAAAAAATGAGTCCCTGATAACCATACTCATTACGCAGAATATCACTTACCCAGACCTTTGAAAGACAGGCAGGAACTCCCCTGTCTATAGCTGACGTGCGGGCATGAGACATAAGAACAGCCGCCGGGCTATACTGAACTAACTCGCGGAAGGATTCTATGCTCTGCAGCAGGTCTTGTTCAGACAGAGTGATTTCGGGAAGTCCTGTATGAGGGTCTGTATTTGTGTTGCCGGGAAAATGCTTGAGTACAGTTGCAATTCCATTATTTTCGTAAGCATTCAGACAGGCACGGCCATAAGTAGTAACCTGATTCAGATTTCCAAAGCTGCGGCCGTCAAGAAAGTCTTTATTATCGTTTGTACAGACTTCAACAACAGGTGCAAGATTCATATTAAAGCCCAGGTCTTTCATGCCGGCTGCCTGTTCGCTGTAAAGCTGATAAGTAGTTCTTATGTCGTAGTCTTGAGCAACCTTTTCATTTGAAGGCAATTTGGGATTTAACTTCTTGAGTCTGCTTACCCAGCCGCCTTCCTGGTCTACGCAAAGATATGGCTGAATATTATTGTAAGTGTCACAATAATCACGAATTGATTTTATATAGCCCTGCATTTGTTCGCGTGAATCTGCAATATTATATGAAAAGAAAATATAGCCGCCGGCAATAAGAGGTCTGTCATCCTTTGTACCATTTAGAGCCCCCACAGTTTCATAGGAACGAAAAGTATTTGAGCCTTCAAGATTTTCAATAAAGAGCTGGGCTACTTTCTGTTCAAGCGGCATATTTTTTATATAAGACTCCAAATTCTCTGAACGTTTCTTTTTAACCTGGTCAATATAATTTTGTACAGAAGCAGCTGACTGATGGGTTTTAATTTCTTTTTTTGTTGCTTTATCAGTACAGGATGTAAAAAGTAAAAAAAGTATTATTCCTGTAACAAGAGTATTCTTAGTTTTCATCTTAATTAATGTAAAATTTTATCGAAATAATTTTTGTTCTGAAGGTATAAAGTTTCATAACAAGCTAAAGTTGCAATGCTTACATAACCATCTTCTCTGTCGATTAATTGTTTTTGCTGAATAGTAACTTTATTTTGTACAGGATCAAAAACTTTCATAGTAATATTGTATATATTATCTTCAGCCTCAATGCTTAAACCATCTGTTAAAAGCACAATATTCATATTTACTATAAGGAGGATTTTAGTAAGTTCCTTCAGGGAAGGGATTCCGGCTTCAATATAATTTATTGTTTCAATCATAAAGGCAGCATCTTGTGGCGTCTTATTGTGAATTCTATAGAGTCTGTTATTTTCAGTTTTCCAGTTATCATCTAGTGGTACTGAAAGCCCGTCAATCACAACATCAAGAGCTTTTCCTTTTTTAATTTTATAAGATTCAGATTCTACAGGCTGAGGAACATTTGTAACTCTAAAGAAACGCTCATCAGAAAAATCTGCTATTAAGCCGATTGAAAAAACAGAAATATCTTTTTTATTTCCTATATAATCAAGCTGGAATACAGGAAGCCAGGAATTATAAAAATAATCATCATCTGTTGAAACTGAATAAATATTTTTTTTATTTATTTCTTCTTTTGAATTATACCAGGTATTTGCCCAGTTCATCAGCATAGGAAGTAATCTTGCAGAAGCCTGACTAGAATTCATATCTCCCTTTAGTATTCTGAGATTATCTCCTAGTGAAATCTCGTTATCTTTAATTACAAATTGAATTAATAACTGTAATTCATTTCCGCTTTCTACCTCGTAGGAACGTGCAAGCACGGTATTTTCCCCTGCATAGCATATACCAATTAGTGTTTGACCTTCAAAACGTAAATCATTGTAGATTGCATAGCTTCCTGGTCTGTCTGAAAATAATATTTCATCAGCAAAGACAAAGATTGAAGTAAACAAAAATATCAGAATAAAAAAACTTCTTCGCATTCCAACTCCTTTAATAATCGCTTATTATATCATAATTATATAAGAAATTTCTAACCTATTCCCTAAAAAACTTGTGTGATATATAATAAAAAATATGAAAATAATTGCGATAATTACAGGTGCCAGCTCAGGAATTGGTGAAGAATTTACCAGACAAGTTTGTACAAAATATGATTATGATGAAATCTGGATTATTGCAAGACGCGAAGATAAACTTCGTCTGCTTGCAGACCAGCTGAATGCAGAAAAAGGCAAAGAACTTGTACGACCTGTAGTCATGGATGTTGCAGGCAAGGCTGGAGTTGAAAACCTTAAGGCTTTTATTGAAAACGAAAGCAAGTTAAATGGCGAGCTTAAAATTGGTCTTCTTATAAACAATGCAGGCTTTGGTACTTATGGACCTTTTGCAGAAACTTCAATCAAACGCCAGATGGATATGATTGAACTCAACTGTACAACGGTTACTGGAATCTGTGGAATTGCACTTCCCTATCTCAAGGCCGGTTCAGTTGTGATTAATACCGCCTCGCTGGCAGCTTTTTTGCCACTGGGAAATTTTGCGGTATACGGAGCAACAAAGTCTTACGTGCTAAGTTTTTCTGTTGCACTTGCAGCAGAACTTCGTGACAAGGGAATTAAGGTTTGTGCTTTGTGCCCGGGCTCGGTAAGTACAGAATTTGCAAACGTTGCCTCTAACGGAGCCCGCAAAGAAGTAAAGGGTGGTTTTCCTCCACAGAAAGTTGTAGCACAATGCTTGAAGCGTGCCTTCAAAGGAAAGACAATAGCGCTTTACAGACCTAAGTGGCGTATAACAGCTTTTATGAGCCGATTTGTAGGACGTTACATTGGAGCCCGCTATACTTACAAATATAATCCGCGGCCACGCACCCCGGATTCTGATATAAAATAAATTACCATCATGCTGAAGTTGTTTCAGCATCTTTATAAAACAGATCCCGAAACAAGTTCGGGATGACGCAATAAGGAAACTAAAATGAATATGATTACTAGTGCACTTTTTACAGACTTCTATGAACTGACAATGGCTCAGGGCTACTGGAAGGAGAACATGAATCAGGAAGTTGTTTTTGATATGTTCTTCCGAAGGAACCCATTCAACGGCGGCTTTTCTATTCTTGCCGGAAACGAAACTCTAATGGACATTATCGAAAACTTCCGCTTCAGCGAAGATGACATTAAATATCTTGCTGAGCAGAAGATCTTTGAACAGGGCTTCCTCGATTATCTTAAAGATTTCCATTTTACCGGCGACCTTTACACAATGGATGAAGGAACTGTTATTTTCCCTCAGGAACCTCTTGTCCGTATTCATGCAAATCTTATTGAAGCTCAGATCCTTGAAGCACTTGTTTTGAATCACGTAAACTTCCAGAGTCTTATTGCAACTAAAACTGCCCGCATCTGGCTGGCTTCTAAAAAAGCTCCTATCATGGAATTCGGTCTTCGTCGTGCCCAGGGACCTGATGGCGGTATGAGTGCAACCCGAGCTTCTTACATTGGTGGTGCTGCCGGAACTTCTAATACTCTTGCAGGAAAAGAGTTTGGTATTCCTGTTATGGGAACAATGGCTCACTCATGGATTATGTCACACTCTTCTGAGCTCGAAGCCTTCCGTGAGTATGCAAAAATCTATCCTACAAATTCTGTATTCCTTATTGATACTTATGATACCCTTCACTCTGGTATTAAAAATGCAATTATTGCAGGTGGAGAACTTGTAGAAAAAGGCTACAACTTTGGTGTTCGTCTGGACTCTGGAGATATTTCTTATTTGACTCGTGAGGTTCGTAAGGAACTTGACCGTGCCGGATATCCTCAAGCAAAAATCAGCGTATCAAATGAACTTACAGAAGAAATCATTACTACACTTGTTGCAAGCGGCGCTCCAATCAACAGTTGGGGTGTTGGAACTCACATGGTAACAGGCGGCAACGAAGCCTCATTCACTGGTGTTTATAAGCTTGCTGCCCGCCACGATAAGGCTACAAATCAGATGGTTCCTGCAATGAAGTTCTCTGATAACCCTGCTAAGACAACTAATCCCGGAATCAAAAATGTATTCCGTCTTTACGATGAAAACGGAATGGCACTGGCTGATATTCTTGCCCTCGAAGGTGAGACGATCGAAACTGACAAAGAGTACCGCTACCACCACCCGATGGTAGACTACCGCCAGTTCACCTGCAAGGCTGCAAAGGTTGAACCGCTTTTGAAGAAGAGACTTGAAAAAGGTCAGCGTGTAAGTCCTCGTCTTCCAGATTCAGAGCAGCTTAAGATCAGCCGTACAACAATGCAGAGTCAGTTGGAAAGTTTTGATGAGTCTTACAAGCGAATCCTGAACCCACATATTTATAAGGTATCGCTCACAGAAAAGCTGATGGAATTGAAAAAAGATTTTATTGAGAAGAATATACGCTAGATAGTCATCCCGAACTTGTTTCGGGATCTTACGGCAAATACAGCGGCTGGATGTTTCGCATCGAAGCAAACAGCCGCTCTTTTTTTGCCTGGTCTCCATCTGTCAAAGCTTCAAGCTTTGACCTGGCCTCTTTTCGTCCCGAATTATCCTGATAATCACAGCTACAAGTATAGCCCGCATAGCCGCCTTCTTTAGCCTCTTCAATCAAACGCTCTTCACTTACATAGCAAAGAGGCCGGATAATTGTAACCGGAAAATTATCATACTTAAGGCTTGGCGGCATAGATGCCATTTCACCCTTATTAAGCATGTTCATTAAAAGGGTTTCAAGTATATCATCCATATGGTGACCAAGAGCAATCTTGTTATAGCCCTTTGCAATTGCATAATTTAAGAGTTCTGTACGTCGCTGTGTAGAGCACCACCAGCAGCTCATCTTCTGTCCGGCTTTTACACGTTCAAGAACATTTACATTAAGCTGTTCAAAAGGAACGCCCCACTGCCCGAACAAATCTGTAATACCAGCAGGAAAGTCCGGGGCAAAATCGTTTTTTATAAAAAGAGCTTTGTACTCAAATCCACAATCTGGCCGGCGGGCACGATCCGCAAAATATTTTATAAGAGCAGTAGAATCCTTACCACCGCTGGCACCAATGAGAATGCGGTCGCCTTTTTCTATGAGATTATAATCAAAACAAGATTTGTCAATAAGACTGGAAAGTTTAGGTGGCTTTTTCATAATTTTAGACTAAATATCAGACATTTATTGTCTGATATTTAGTCATAAAATCAATTATTTTTCAATGGCATACATACCAACAAGTTCTGGGAAGTCGTAATTCTTTTCGATGAAGTATCTTAAGTCAAAGTCTTCATGAGTTACAACTACAAGAATTGTTGCATGCTCTGCAAGATAGTCAGAAATAACCTTCATTACATTTAAACGAGTATCAAAGTCGATATGTGCAAAAGGTTCGTCAAGAAGAAGAATATCTGGTTTTGCAGTTAATGCACGTGCAATATCCATACGCTTCATCTCGCCGGAAGAAAGCATTTGTGGCTTACATTCCAGGTGCTCTTTTGTCAAACCAACTTTTTCAAGGTTTTCTGCAAGTTCTTCGATTGTACCTTCATTTCCTGCATTTATAATCTGCTGGAAAGAATCGCGGATTTTCAAATCCGGGAAGAAAGAGAAACGCGAATCCTGTTGTACAACAGCCATACGTTTACGGAAAGGTTTGAACACTTTAGGGTCTCTACCGTTTTCAGATGGCTTAAGGGCAACAAGATCGTTACCTTCCATAAGAATCTGACCCGAAGTTTCATCCAGAAGTCGTAAAATAGCTTTGATTGTACTTGATTTACCACAACCTGAAGGACCTGTAATTCCATAAATTGTTGAACGCTCGAAAGTAAGATTCAGGCCCTTAAAGGCTGTGAATTTTCTTTCACCGAAGAGACCACGTTTATTGTAACGCTGAGCTACATCCTTCAATTCAATGGCTGAACCAGAAGCGCCCTTCTTTGCTTCAGGTTTTTCGTATCCTTCCATTTCAGGAAGTGTTTCAAGTTTTGTAAGAACTCCACCCTCAAGTTTATATGCATCTGTAAGAGTAAGACGCTTTATAAAGTCAAGGTCATGACTTACCATAAGGAAGGTCTTTGTCTTATCACAAAGGATTTCTTTATTTAAGAATTCAACAAAGTTTTTACGAAGATTACGGTCAAGGTTTACTGTCGGTTCATCAAGAAGAATAAGATTTCCTTTACGTGAAAGCAGGATCATCAATGTAATACGCTGCATTTCACCACCAGAAACTTCATCCGGATAAAGACGGGCAAATGCTTCAAAATCAAGTGTGAAGAATTCATTTAATCGTCTAACAATCTCAGGACGGCAGCCTGGTGCCAGTAAAGCAAGATTCTGATCCAGTGTTAAAGCCGAATTCATTACCTGTGCTGTTTCTGCCGGAATGAACATAAGACCAGACTGTTCAATCTTAGTCCACTGTTCATAATCCATTTTATTTCCATTAATGTAGGCATCAATTCCATTAACTTTCATATTTCCTTCGAAGCGGAAAATATGCATTGGCAGAATACCTGCAATTGACTTTAAGAAAACAGATTTTCCGGTTCCTGTTGGTCCCATGATTACAGAGGCTGAACCTTCTTCGATAGAAAAATCACATTTATTAAATGTAACTCTATCTCTTAGATGAATGCAAAAATCTTTTAATTCTACAGGTTTCATGCTTCCTCCTTCTTATCACCAAGTACGATAAGGAAAGCAGTACTTAAAGCGATGAGGATTACAGAAGGAATCCAGAACATTGCAGGAGTTCCATCGAATCCTAAAAGTGTACGTCGATACAAAGCAATCAAAGCACCAGGGCTTGTATGCTGTGGTGTACCTGTTGCTCCAAGACCTACCTGAATAACAAAACCAAATGATGTATCAAGAACGAGAGTCTTAAGCAAAATGCCGGCAACAACGCGCTTTAAGGTATCCTTCATCAAAGCAGTTTTCATAAGTACAGAAAGGATTCTGCCTTTTGCAAAACCATATGAACGGAAGGAAACACTATATTTCTGATGATACAAATCAGAAAGTGGAATAGAAATACTTCTTACAGCTTCTGGCAATACTGTTGCTGTTGAAGCAAGAACGAATACTGCAAGAGAAAGAAATGCAGATGTATTTCCGGAACTTTTAGCAAGTGCACCAGAAACAGGAGCATAACAGAAAAGCGCAATAAGAATTGAAGGAATTGATTCAATAGCATTTAAAATGTTTGAAAAGAAACGACCTGTTTTCAGTGATAGAACGCTCAAAAAACCAAGGATATAGCTGATGAACATTGCAAAAATCATTGTTGAAACAAGTGTGATAGAAAGTTCTTTTACAGAATTGAAAAGTATAGGAACATAATCTGCATCACGAAGTTCTTCAGAGAAAACACCATTAAACCAGGTCCAGGGAAGCCATGAAATAACCAGTGGCAAGATAAACAATACTACTACAGTATATTTTAAGATGTTAAATTGCTTTTTCATATACCCTCGGATAAATCAAGAATAGTATCGTTTTTACAAGGAACGATACAACAGCATTAATACACAAAAGTACAAACACTGAAGTAACAAGAAGATCTGTATTAGTCTGAACAAGAGCATCAATCAAATTACTACCAAGGCCTGGGAAGCTGTAGGCAATTTCAGCAATTGTTACAGAACCAATGATTGCCGGAACCTTTCCTGCAAGATATGGAATAAAACGTGGTAAACTAGACTGGAAAAGATAACCGGAATAAGTACCAGGCAGAGGGAAAAATCTGCCGAGATTTCTTCCTAATGTAGAGAAAACAATAGCATGAGTCTGATTAACCTGACTAATCATGTCTGTTTTCAAAAAGTTTGTAGCATCCCATGAAAGACCACCAAGAACAACTGTTACAAGAGCGATAAAAAAGAGTGGTACTCCGTTTCCAAAAGTTACATATGCAACCCAGAATCCAATAAACAAAGGAATAGCTGCCAGAATAGAAACGATAAAACTCCACACCTTATCAATTTTTTCACCAGATTTTTTGGCAAAATGAATTGCCATATATCTGCTGCTTACAGCATAAGATGAACATACCAGTGCAATTAAAATTACAAAGAAAAGAGAAATCATTGCCAGCGGGAAGGTCTGGATAGCACCCGCTGCTATAATCTGACCAGAGGTAAAACCAACAGTCTTTGAATTGGCATTACCAGAAATAAAAAGCAAAAAAGAGCGTCCTGCGTCAAGATATGCATCCGCAGGAGCCCCGATTGAAAGTAAATAAAGTAAAGAGAGAACCAAAGTTCCTGCCACGGCAAAAATTATGCCGTGGAGGAGCAATTCTCTTACTAAAAAGCGTAAGAATCGCATTAATAACCTCTTATTTAGTTATCAAATTTCCATTCTTCTGCAGACAAGAACGGGTTATCTGTTGCTATATAAACGTTAGTAAGACCCCGAGAATAAACATCTTTCTGAAGAGAACAAAGTCCAATTGTAGGAGACAATTCACAGATTTCTTTGTTAAGCAAGAGAGTCTGTTTGATCCAGTCTGCAGTTACAACTTCTTTTTCCCAGGTATCAAAAAGTGAATCAAGTTTCTTGTTTGCGATACCAGTGATATTTTCAGATCCTTTTGTTCTGTACAAGCTTCCCATTGTTGAATAGATATTATCAAAACCATCATAGTACATAAGAGCAAGTTCATAAGATTTCTCTTTGTAAACCATTCTCTTAAATACCTGGTCACCAGTACGTCTTACTTCAACGTTTAATCCGATGGCTTCAAGCTGTTTTGCAATTCCTTCTGCAAGCTGCTTACCAAAATCTCCCATTGAATCAGGATAGATAAGTTTTGCATTCTGTCCCTGAATATCACCTGTCTTAGCAAGCTTCTTAGCCTTTGTAACATCATATGGCATGAGGTCTGGAAGCGGAGTATTTGCATATTCAGGAATATTTACTTCAAAAAGATTTGATGGGAATGGACCATAATTAATTACAACACCTTCTTCCTGATCTGTAATACCAGGAACAAGGTCTGATCTATTCAAAGCTGTTGCCATAGCCTGGCGGCCTTCTGCATTAGGGAAGAGTTCTGTATTAATAGCAAGACTATAAAATGCATATGGCATATAAGAATTAATATCTACCTTAGACATTTTAGCAACAGTGTCACGATCCATAGGATTAGTCTCAAGAACAAGATTTACACGACCTTTGCTCAATTCATTCATACGAACGATAGGGTCGATTACACGCTTGATAACAATTGATTCAACTTTTGGAACGTTTCTGAAGTAAAGTCCATTTGCCTTGAAAGTAAGCCATTTACCAATTTCCCAACTCTGGAGTTTATAAGGTCCAGTTCCAATTGGTTCTGTAGCAAAACGTCTTTCAAGCTCGCCATCACGCATATTTACATCCATTTTTTTACCTTCAAATCTTGAAGGAATAATTTTGAATGTAAGTACGGGATATGCACGGAATTCAGGCATAGGATTTTTGAAAACGATCTTTACAGTCTTGTCATCTTCAGCTTCAACACTTTCAATAAATGAGTTCAAATAATCTCTTTTTGGAGAGTTATTTTCTTCAAGAATATAAGCATTGTAAGAATAAACAACATCGTCTGCAATAAGAGGGCTTTCATCATGCCACATTACATCTTCACGAAGTGTAACTGTATAAGTCTTCTTATCTTTCTGATCCTGCTCAATGTTTTCTGCAAGAGCAAGTTCTGTATAAAGCTGATTTGTCTGAGGATCTACTTCAAAGTTTGTAAGACCATCAAAAATCAATTCACTGGCATTCATACCAGATGTATTTTGTTCCAGAACCGGGTTAAGAGAATCCGGCAATGTAGAAACAGCAGCTACAGCACCCTTTGGCTGAGCCTTCCAGATAACAATACCAACAACAGCAGCGACTACAACAAGTGCTGCTACAACAATAGCAATTATACTCTTCTTTCCAAGTTTCATAATTAACGCATCCTTGTGATAAATGAACTATAAACAACTACTTCACCAGAGTAATCTTCTGTCTTACCCTTATCAATTTCGAAGAAGTAGTTTGTACCCTTAAGCTGAGCTCCAGCATTCAATACTGGCCATGAGTTACCAACTCTTGAGCTGCGGCTTACAAGGTCTTTAAGATTATTCTTTTCGATTAATTTTCCGCTCTTTGTATTTTCATTGAATACTCTTACATTTCTGTTGTCTTTCAATGTAATTACAAGGTCATTCATTTCACCCTTAGGGATAGAAACCATACCCCACCAGTATTCAGCCTTCTTCTGTTTTGTAGCGCTGAATTTTGCAGGACGAGATTTCTTGCTTTCTGCTGTTGAACCAGGAGCAGGATTGAAAAGACCAATCATAAGTGGCATTACAGTCTTACCACGGCTTGCAATTTCCTTTTCTCTTGCAATTTCTCTATTGATCTGAGCAATCTTATCACTAAGATCTTTCTTCTGAGCAGTTACTTCGTCAATTACATCCTGATCAACATTCTTCTGATGCTTTGAAGCGAAATCCAAAAGTTCTGCATAAATATCATTGATATTCTTTTCTACAGTTTTATAGTGATCAAGGATTTCTTCAAGCTTATAGTTTCCGTTTTCTTTAGCAACCATCTGGCGGGCAAATTCTTCTCCAATACGCTCTTTGTATTCGTAAATCTTATCACGATATGCGCCTTCGAGCTGAATACCAACATCCTGACGAGTTTTCTTGAATCTTCTCTCAAATGCAGAAACACCAGCTGTTTTTCCTACACCAGAATTCTTTACAAGATTAGAAACATTTGTCTCTTCTTCAGAAACCTTTTCAAGATGTTTTGTAAGTTCAGAAATTCTTTCATCTACATCTTCAATTTCGCTGAGTTTTTCGCCCTGCGCAACTAAGTCTGAGCGTTTCTTTTCTATCTGCTTACAAATCTCAAGTTCTTTAGCAACAGTAGCGTACTTGTCGCTCTTTCCATAAACCTTAACAGCCTGATTGTACATGTTGTTTGCTTCGTTAAGCTTTTCTGATGCAAGAAGATTATCAATACAAACTACAGCAAGATCGATACCTTTTTCTTTTACATCTGCAGGAATCTGCAATGCTACATCAAGTCCATTAAACTTAGAAATAGCAGTATTAGATGCAGAAATCAATTTCCCAGAATTTTTTACACCATCTGTACTATCAAGAGCATTCTTACCAGCATTATACATAGTAACGTAGTTCAGATATTTTTTCTGAGTAGCTGGATCTTCAATATCAGTCCAGTATGCAGTTGCTGCATCAGGACTTCTTTTATTCCATGCTTCAATACCTTTATTTACATTCGGATCTCCACCATCTGATCCTGTAGTTGCACAAGATACAACAAGTGCTGTAAGGATTGCTGCACATAATACTTTTAAAGATTTTTTCATTTAGAAACCTCCTTTACTAAACGAATTCCTACATCAGGATAAATGTTTGATTTTTCTATATTTTTATAGTTTGAAATTCTAAGATCCATTACTCCATCCATCCAGGAACCGCCTTTAACAGTTCCCATTGTTGAATCTTCAGAAAGATTTCTCTGAGATGAAGTCCATTCCCATACGTTTCCAGACATATCCATAAGTCCCCAGCCATTAATACCGGTTTCAAAAGCTCCAACAGGAGAAGGATATTTGTATTTTCCATTTCCCTTATAGTTAGCTTTCTTGCCCTTTGAAGGGTCATCATCTCCCCATGGATAAATAAACTGTTCGCCTGCTCTAGCTGCTACCTCCCATTCATCGTCAGTTGGAAGACGGAAGCTTGCTTCAAGCTGAGAAGAAAGCCATTCTGCATAAGCAAGAGCATTATCGTATGAAACACCAATAACCGGCTGATCTTTGCCATTGTAATCTGAGTTTACAAAATATTCAGGAGTTTCTTCGTTTCTTGTAAGATATGCGTAAATACCATACTGGAAGTTTGTTACAGGAGCTGCTGCAATTTCATAGGCTTCAAGTTCAACCTCGCGTGCCTTTTCCTTTTTTGCAGCCTTTGAATCGTGTGCCAATGCACCTGTAGTAAATTTACCACCTTCAACTTTTACAAAGCTGTATAACTGATCAATGTCTGCAGGATAGAAGTATCTTGCATCAAAAGCAGAACCATTGTCTATCATACGCATCTGCTGAGAAACAAATTCTTCAGCTGTAAATGCTGTTGAAACATTTAATTCAAGAACGTTGTTTTTATATTCCTCATCAAGTGGAAGTTCAACAAGAGCCTTACCTTCACTATCTGTAGTTACAAAAGAAATTACTTCGTTCAATCCGGAATCTTCTGAAATAACAGAAACATAAGGCACAGCCCATACTACCTTCAGCTTTAAGCCTGTAAGCGGCTGATCTGAATTACCTGTTACTGTGATTGTAAGAGGATCATTAGATTTAAGGATTGTATCTTTCTGTGAAAATTCAATATTGAAAGTTTCTACAAGGCTGTTACAGATATTTTCAACCTTTCTGGCCAGAAGTTCTGTAGCACCTTCCTGATATGTCAGGATATTTGTAAGTCCTGTTTTTTCCAGGGTATTCAAAATAGATGCTGCCAGTTCTAATTTTTCAGCAGGATTTTTTGTTGACAAAAGCTTATTATAAACAGAAGACTGAGTATCGCGCAGTTTCTTTTCATAAGCTTTTTCAAGTTTTTCCCAGTCAGCAACTTTAATTCTATAAGTTACATTCTTTCCGTCTTTGCTTGCCTGGAATGCTTTTAAATTTCCAAGACGCTCATCAACAGTATCACCACTAACAGCAACATTTTTTGCCGCTGGGTCTGTAAGACGAACAGTTGCAGTTAACGCTGTTTCAACAAGGTCTTTTCTTGCCAGTTCTGTAGATTCCTCAAGTGAAGAACCTTTACCATATCCATAGTAGAACCCATCTTCCTCTTTTACCAAATCAGACTTTGATTTTGGTTTTGCACTTAATAAGCTGCAGGTAACGAAAGTAATAAACAACGAGATCAAAGCTCGTCTCTTTAGTTTCCCTGTCTTAAATAAATACATATCTTTTCTCCTTATGCGATGTTTCGCACAAAAAAATAATAAATTTCTAACATTTTTTTAGGGATACTTTTTGAAAATATTTTAAGACTTTTGATGATATTTTTAAATTACATTTAAACCTCCGCATATATAAAAATATATATCCATATATTAAAGGTTAACAATGTATGAATTATAATAGTTACTTATAATTGGAATTAAATCAACAAAATTTTACAAAATTTTGCAACGAAAACGTTGTATTTACGAAAAAAAAGAAAAAAAGGAATAAAATTGTCCCTTTTCAGGCAAAAAAAAGAGCTCCGTTTATTTACGGAGCTCTTTTAATCATTCAAGATAAAACTAGAAACTTCCAGCTACAGCAACTGCACAAGCAACTGTACAACCTACCATAGGGTTGTTACCCATTCCCATGAAGCCCATCATTTCTACGTGAGCTGGTACTGATGAAGAACCTGCGAACTGTGCATCTGAGTGCATACGTCCGAGAGTATCAGTAAAGCCGTAAGAAGCTGGACCTGCAGCCATGTTATCTGGGTGAAGTGTACGACCTGTACCACCACCAGAAGCTACAGAGAAGTATTTCTTACCAGCAAGGAGACGCTCCTTCTTGTAAGTACCTGCAACTGGGTGCTGGAAACGTGTTGGGTTTGTTGA
>JAEEGJ010015906.1_pt1 | contig 17424 bp, 12 predicted proteins | sample 8958761 | NCBI WGS metagenome assembly JAEEGJ01 (sample SAMN16246546, study PRJNA631951) | gut metagenome | biome: gut microbiome; feature: rumen; material: RS-attached | host: Bos | place: Iran: Karaj | collected 2018-10 | reverse complement strand
CGAGAACCATTTCCGCGAAGAGGAACTGATGCGAACCGTACAAGAATTGAAAAAACAGGTGGAGGAAATCCAATTGCGGTTGAATATCTGAACAACCCTACGCCATTAGGCACAATTTTTGTGGTAAGTATACGTTATGTAATAAAGACAACAACCCAAAAATCATTTTATCATGAAGAAAGTGTTTTTAAGTTTGATGCTCTTCTGTGGCTTGGTCCTGATCAGCACCAGTTGCAACAAGAACAACAACAGCAATGTGACACCCGAAGTTCAAGCTGGTGCCATGACGGTTGGCAACAACACCGATAATATCGTTACCGCCAAGGCCGTCAAGTATGGACAAAAGAACGCTATCGTCCTCGCCTCCAAGGAGATGACCGCTGCCAAAAACGAAGGCATCGCGATTATCTTTAACGGTGACATCGTTCCCGGTACCTATACGATGGGCGATAACTCGAAAGATCCCGTCCCCACTGTGGTCGGCTTCCACGAGTTCAACCTCGGTGAGCTGCCCTTCATCATGGGCGCCGACACCTTGTTCTACGGCGACACTTACTATTGGATGAACGGTGTGCTTTCCGTCACCGAAGAAAACGGCACCTACACTGTCATTCTGGCACAAAGCATGGGCGCCAACGAAAACGGTCAAACCATCCAGTTGGCTTTGAACTTCAGCGGTACGCTGCCGCCTTATCAGTTCGATGTGGAGAACAAGTTCAAGATCAAGAACATCGAAAGCCCCATCGGTTTGGCTGGCATCACCGCTTTGAATGGCTTGGCCTCGCTGGGTCTCGACGTCAAGTCGATGCTCTTCATGTCGTCCGACCGCAAGCGCTTCTTCATCGTCAGCTACCTTGGTGGACAGGTCGTCGATGGCGAGTATAACCTCGGCTACATCGGCACGCCTTATCTGCCGGTCTTCCCCTGCGTGCATGTCGCCCTTGACGGTGACTTCTGGACCTTCCAGCCTCAGACGGGCTATGTCGCCAAGAGCGGTACCATGAACGTAGTCACCAACGACGATGGCACCAAGACGGTCGTTATGGAGAACCTCGTCCTGTCGAATGTGGAACACCCCAACAGCATCTTCTTCCCCGACATCACTGGCTCCCTGCAGTACCACGGCTACATGTATGAGCTGAGCCTGTAAAGACTGTTACAACAAAAAAAGTCCGAATGCATGCATTCGGACTTTTTTTGTGTACTTTTGCAACCCCAAAACCTCAATCCGTGATCTACCCAACCAACTTCGAACAAAAGATCGGCTTCGCCGGCATCCGGCAGATGCTCTCCAGAAATTGCATCAGCCAGATGGGATTGGAACGTGTTGACAAGATGGCTTTCGGCAGCGACAAAAGTCGTATCGTCAAGAGCCTGGAACAGGTCGAGGAGTTCATCGGCCTGCTGCAGACGGGTGTGCCTTTCCCCATGCGCGACTTCCACGACTTGCGCGAGGCCTTCCATCGCATCCAAATCGACGGTACCTGCCTCAACGTGGAAGACCTGTTCGCCCTAAAGCCTTCGCTTAATGTCGTTGAGTCCATCTTGCGCTATGGCCATTCCGAGAGCGCTGACGCCACGCCACGTATCAAGGCACTGATTGAGGACATCTTTATCGAACGCAGCATCTTCACCGAGGTGAACCGTCTCGTTGATGACAAGGGCGAGATTCCTGACAACGCCTCCACCGAGCTGCTCGAGATCCGCCAAAGCATACGTCGCAAGCAAGGCGGCATTGAGAAGCGCATCCGCCAGATCATGGGCGACGCAAAGACAGCAGGTTGGGTCGACCCGAAGGCGGAACTCACCGTGCGCGACGGCCGCCTGGTCATCCCCGTGAAGGCGGGCGACAAACGCGCCATCCGTGGCTTCATCCACGACGAGTCGGCCACGGGCCAGACCGTCTACATCGAACCCGCCGAGATCTTCGACACCTCCAACGAAATCAAGGAGTTGGAATATGCTGAACGGCGTGAGATCCATCGCATCTTGATGGCTTTCACACGACTATTACGACCTTACCTCTCCGAACTCCGCAAGGCATGGCATCTTTTGGGCGAACTCGATTTCATCCGCGCCAAGGCATTATTGGCCAATGAAATTGGCGGTGTAAAGCCCGAATTACTAGATGTACCGTATATCAACTGGCAACAGGCACGCCATCCTTTGTTGGAACGGAAACTGAAAGCCCAAGGCAAGCAGGTCGTTCCCCTCGATTTGCAACTCAACGAGAAGGAACGCATCCTCGTCATCAGCGGTCCCAACGCAGGCGGCAAGTCGGTTTGTCTGAAGACCACAGGCCTGCTGCAATACATGTTGCAGTGTGGCCTGATGCCCCCCATGCGCGTCGACTCGCAGTGCGGCCTTTTCGACAGCCTTTTCATCGACATTGGCGATGAGCAGTCCATCTTGGACGACCTCTCGACTTATAGTTCACACCTCATCAATATGAAGGCACTTTTGGAACAGGCTGACGGGAAAACCTTGTTTCTCATCGATGAGTTTGGCACAGGCACAGAGCCTCAGTTGGGTGGTGCCATCGCCGAAGCCATTCTTTTGGAACTCAACAAAAAACAGGCTTTCGGTATGGTCACTACGCACTATGCCAATTTGAAGCTCTTAGCCGACAACCACGAGGGCATCGTCAACGGCGCCATGCTGTTCGACACGCGCTTCATGCAGCCCATGTACATCATGATGACCGGCAAGCCTGGCTCGTCGTTCGCCTTTGAGATTGCCAAGAAAATCGGTTTCCCCAAACAGATCCTCGACGATGCCGCCAACATCACTGGCGACCAGCACCTCAAGTTCGAGAAGCAGCTGCAGCAGTTGGAGGTCGACAAAAAAGCCATCCGTAAGAAAGAGCAGGACCTGCGCATCGCCGACCAACTGCTTACCGAGGTGGTGGAGAAATACAAGGGTCTGCTCGCTGACCTTGAAGGCAAGAAGAAACAATATCTTCGTGAAGCTGCCGCCGAAGCGCAAGAGTTGATCCAGAAGGCCAACAGCCAGATTGAGCGCACCATCAAGGAAATTAAGGAGGCGCAGGCCGAGAAGGGGAGGACCAAGGAGATCCGGCAGAACCTGGAAAAGACCAAGGAGGAGATTGCCCAGAAGGCCAAGGAAGCCGCCGAGGCCAAGAAAAAGGAAGAGGGCGAGGTGGTGATCAAGGTGGGCGACACCGTCTGCATCGAGGAGATGCAGGTGGTGGGGGAGGTGTTGGCCATCAGCGACACCGATGCCACCATCCTCTTCGACAGCATCCGCCTGCGCACCAGTCCCGACAAGCTTCGCAAAGTGAGTCGTGCTGAGGCCCGTAAGACGCAGCGCCGCTGGCAAAACGGCATCGCCGACGATCTCAGCGAGAAGGCCGAGCATTTCGAGTTGACCTTGGACGTCCGCGGCCACCGTGCCGAGGAGGCTTTGGACATCGTGGACAAGTACCTCGATGAAGCCAAGCTGTTGAGCATCAAGGAGGTGAGCATTTTGCACGGCAAGGGCAACGGCATCCTGCGCAAGCTCATCCGCGAGAAGCTCAGCCACAACCACGAAGTGGAACGTTTCTGCGACGCCTCCCTCGAGACTGGCGGCACCGGGATAACTAGGGTATATTTCAAGTAGTAGTAGTTTCACGCCGCCAGGCGGGAAACTACTACTTTTAATACGTCAATCCGAACGCCCATAGTGGGATGATATTTCCCGCCCCGAACTCGATGTCGTCTTTGACCAAGTATCCTTCATCCACGTTGGTGATTTGTTTTTTGTTTTTTTTCTTTCCTCCCACCTCAAATGTCTTTCCTGCTATTTCAAAATCGCTGGCATGTGAGCTGATGACGTCTGCTGTGACTCGCATTTGGTTATAGAAGAATGTCTCGCGTATGTTGCCGATGTCGGTCGCTGTGCCACCTAAAAGGTAAGCCAGATTTGTGTTGTCGAGGTATACTTTTTCAACCTTGCCGATGCCGCGGAGTCCTCCAGTGTCATCGCGCAACTGTCCAATCATTCCAGCTTGTTCCATATAGAGAAAATAGTCGGGAAGAACATTGCGACTGACGCCGACTGCAGTTGCGACAGAGTCCATCACTGGTTTGAAAGGCACGCTTTTCGCTATGACGGCCAACAATTTCTTCAGTTTCCTTCCTGTTGAAGCATTCATATTGGCATATATAGGGATGTCGACCTCCATCGTTTGGTTGATCGTTTGGCGCAGTTGCAATTCAAAGTTGGGGTCATCGGCAAAAGGATAATAGCCGCGCTTCAGATAGTCGTGGAACAAGGGAAGAGGATGGGCTACCTGAGGGATTGTGGCTTTTTGTTCAAGAATCTCATTGAGCGAAAAAGCAGGGATTTCTAGCTGGTGGAAGAGCAGCAGGTATTCCCTGAACGACAAGCCTTGCATCATGAAGACGGGAGCCCGGCGGCTTAAGTCGGCATAGCCTTTATAGATGTCAAGAACTGAAGACCCGGTGAAACCAATCTTGATATCGGGATGGGTATCGTAGATTTGCTTCAGCTCACGCGACCAGTTTTCGTATTTGTGTATCTCGTCGATAAAAAGTTGCTCACCACCCTCTTTGGCAAACTCGTCGGCCAGGTCGACCAGAGTATGGGACATGAAATACAGATGGTCGGCCGACACGTAGAACATGCGCTGGGTGTCTCTATGTTCCTTGATATATTGCAAGATCATGGTGGACTTGCCGACGCCGCGAGGACCGACAAGCCCAAACATGCGCGATTGCCAACTGATTTGGTTGTACATATAACGATGAAAACTGGTGGTCGTTTGTTGCAACTGCCCCTCCATATAGGTTGTAAGTAGAATGTCCATAGCCGTTTATTATTGATTGACGCTGCAAATATATATAATTTTGCACTACCACAGTGCAATTTTTTAAGAATTTTGCACTATCATAGTGCAATTTTTGGGAGTTTCCCGCTCCGCGGGAAATCGAATCTTCAATTTCCCCGAAGGGGAATCTCAATTCTCAATTCTCAAACTTGCGCAAAGCGAGAGCAAAAAAGCTAGCTTTTTTTGCCGAGCCAAAGCAAGTTCAACGAAGTTAATTGTCAATTATTCTAAACTCTTATTTATCAACAACATAGAATAAAATTGGAATTATTCTCCAAAAAAGTATTCTATGAGGATAAATTTTACTATTATTGCAGCCGAAATCGAAAGATTCCACAAAGTGAAACGGAAGGTACACCCGTTTCATAAACGTACGTAATTACTATAGTAAAACAAAAAAAGAAATTAGGATCCTAAAATGAACAAAACCAGCACCTTACATGGTATTATGCTGGGTACTTGCCGGACTGAACCGTGCCATGCCGTGGGCTTTTCGCCTGCTGGTAAAGGGACGGATAGATGGATAAGTGCCCCCATCGGACTATGTCTTTAGCCCGATACGAAGCTTATATTAATAAGGTGTAGAAAGAAAAGAAAAACAAGAACAAACAAATAAAAACTTCGAAGTAAAATGCAACAGAATTACAACAAAAACAACAGAAGCCGGGCCCATCTCGGCCACGGCAAATGGAAACACGCCCTGGGGTGCGCCTTGTTACTAATAGGGTTCCTGATGGGCTTCGGCATGATGAATGCTTTCGCGCAAGAAGCAACAGGAGGCTTGTATATGCACAAGACCTGGGTGCCAACTTCAACTAATGGCGACAAGGGTTACATCCAACTTGAGACCTTTGTGACAGGTGAAACTACCGTGGTCAATGTGAGCGTCCCTACTGACATCGTTGTGGTTGTGGACCAGTCGGGTTCGATGAAAGATGCTTTTGATGGAACTGAAAATGTACCTTACGAGCAACAGAGAATCTATGCATTAAAACAGGCTTTGACCACTTTTGTCAATACCGTTCAAACTGATGCTGCCACTAAGAATTGCGACCACAAGATTGCCATTGTCGGTTTTGGAAGCTCTGGAACTGGTTATAATAGAGTTGCATATGAGAACACGGAATTGCTATCAACTCTCGACACAGTTAACTATGCAGACATTAATAGCCCCGACGACTACCAAGACGCTTTGGTTCCTGTAAATCTTAATAACGATGTAAATCCTAGACTTTCGACCGCTATTAATAGAATTGCCGCTCAAGGAGGTACTTTCATGCAATACGGCATGGAAATGGCTTATAATATTCTTGACAAACGTATCGAAACAACTTTTGTTGATGAAAACCATCAAACTCATGACCGTGCTCAAGTTGTGGTGTTCTTTACCGATGGTTATCCGGGAGGTAATCAAGCCGCTAATCAGTTTAGGGAAGGAGCCGTATTTGAAAGAGAATGGGATTGGGGATATACTTATTATCGTACTGCATATTATACATGCAAAACTGTTGCCGATGCTGCAGTAAATTATGCAAGCCAAATCAAGAACAAGGGAGCAACGGTTTTCTCGGTTGGTATTTATACTGGGGCCGATCCCAACGCGGCATTCACCACTAGAAAACAAACCTATTCAGGAACTAATTATGGCAACGGTCAATATTATTACATACAAGGAGGCCAATGGACAGGTCCTGTAACCGGAAGCCGAAACTCAACTTATGACTATTGGACTGATGGCAATGCGGCCGCCAATGGCCTCTTGCACTTCATTTCAAGTGATTATGATAAAAATACAGATTCTTGGTCTGCAAACACCACTTCTAGCCAAAACACGGCCAATAAGTTCGAAAACAGCAAATTTATGTCTGCCTCCAATGCTTCACAATTGAGTCAAGTGTTCTCACAAATTGCTGCGCAAAGCGGCGGTGCGGAAATTGAGATGGGCACAAACACCGTTGTGCAAGACGTGATTTCAGCCGACTTTACATTCGATATCCCATCGGGTTCTACGATTGGGGCAACCGTTAAGGCCTATTTGCCCTTGTGCGTGGGAGCCGTGGACGAACATAATACGCCTACCCAATGGGAAGAGGACGAAACGAATCTCCTCTTCGCTGATCTTAGCGAAGGCGAATTGACCGTTAATGCCGATGGTAGTGTTATAGGCGGCACAGGTCATGAAAACAAATTGCCCGAGGGTAAGGTTCGTTTTGAAGGTGAACACAATAAGACTCTCAAATTGACAGGCATCAACTTTGACAACTTGTGGTGCGGTCGCGAGGAATACGAGGATCAGGGGCAGACAAAGGTCCGTCCCCATGGACGTAAGCTTGTTATCATCATTCCCTTGGTGATAGATGGTAACACATGGGGCGACGGCATCGAGACTAATGGTCCCATGTCGGTCGTGCTTCCTAACGGTGACGTATTGCATCCTATTGAATTCAATATGCCTACCGCCGATGTGGTTGGTGAAGTGTGGACAGAAGTCGTCACTAGTCAGCCTGAGACTTTCAATCCGAACGTCGATCCTATCCCGCTTACCACCCCTGAAGACCTGGCCTGGTTTATCAGTTGGGTGAATGGTCGTAAGGGCTATATTGTGAACTCTAATGTGACACCCCACCCCACCGCCAATGCCATCCTGATGGCTGACATCGACATGAGTGCCCACAACTGGGTACCCATCGGCATCAATACAATCGCTAAAGAGGGATCTCCTTCGGAAGTCGTTTCCTATCAAGGCACGTTTGATGGCAACGGCCACGTGATTACAGGCCTTAAGAATAATGCGGGAAAAAAATACATGGAAAGCAAGGTGAGCTGGGTCTTCCCTGGCATGTTCAACAAAGTGGGTGGTAAAGACAGCTCAGGCAATGGTATAGGTACGGTGAAAAATGTATTCGTCCTGGATGCCGACTTCCGTGGTCAGCAACGCACTATAAGTAATAAGGAATGTTTCGTGCATCATGGCATCATCGCCGATACCCTGCTGGCAGGCGGCACCATCTTCAACTGCGAGGCAGCCGGACGCCTAACCTGCAACAACAAGAATCCTGAAACAGACGTCAACTTGATTTTCGGCGGTCTGGTAGGTCTCAACCAAGGTACCGTTCATTCCTGCATGGCCATGGCCGAACTTACGGGCTACACCATGGGCGGTATGATTGGTGAAAACGGTAAGGGTAATGACAATGGATCGTTTACCAACGGCTTTACCAATGGCGTTTACCACTATCTTGGCAAAAATGGTGATGGTGCAGAAAACAAACCCGTTGGCGGAATCGCCGGTATCAACAAAAGCGGTAGCACCATCAGCAATTGCTACGTACGTTTCAGCCGCGACACGAACAGCAACCTTGAAAAGACAAACAGTTTCGGTCGTATTGTAGGCGATGGCAGCTTCACCACTACAAGCTGCTACAGCCCAATGTTTGCAATCATGAGTAATGATGGTACTATGGGCGCCGACCCAGGCAATGTGCCTATGGAAGGCCATGGTATCCAATACTCTACCACTTGCGCTCCTTCACTCATGCGAGAGGCTCATAGCAACGACAATATGGTCAGCGACGCTTCGGATTGGCCGACTTGGACTTCTATCACTTATGACAATGGAACCATAGTTCCGCTCCTTCAGGGTGGGACTCCGCTGCTCGACCAACTGAATGCTGGTGTGCCCACGGGATCAGATCAAGCCACATGGAAACGCACCACGGCTGGTGGCTATGCCACTTCACTCAATGGCGGAAACATCAATGGTGACTATCCCATCCTGCAGTTCAACGCATACAAGTGCGTGGCTTCTGCTGACGGCATCCGCCTCGACTATGCCGCCACCTTGGACGAGATGCTCGACCGTCACAACGCTGGCAATATGAATGTTGGGACTAATATGCCTTCGACGGACGATTGGTATACCACTCCTGATAAGCCAGTCACCACCTATGCTGTCTCACAGTCTCCAGCCATCTATGGTGGCGCCATCAATCTGTATGCCAACGACAACACGACAAGGAGCACCTCTACCACAGCCAAGACCATGGTCTACATTGACGAGAATGTCAGCTTGTTGCAAGGCAATACCACTTCAAGACTTGATGCCTATACGGGTCAGACGTTGAAGAGTTTCAGCACCTCATGGCCTGGTGGCAGTGGCGGGAATGACGGCCAGCGTTGGCACAACGTCAGTTCTTCCTTGTCAAACAGTAAATTTGGTTGGGAATATCATGTCACTGGCCAAGTAGAGCACAATTGGGAACCCAATCCATGCGACTGGTTCCTTAATGTCAATAATGACGACGAAGCCATCTTCCCTAGCGATGCCAGATCTACTGCTGTTGCTGATTTCTACTGCTTCTTTGAGCCCGAATACCACTGGATCAACTTCAGACGCAACGGCAAGAGCCATTGGCACATGGACAACTACACTACACCCATTGATTATTGCTACACCTTAAATGGAGAACATCATTCAAACGAGGATGGTAATGAAACCCAGTTTATCCCTGGCAAGGGCTATTTGATGGCTCTCTCCACTGAATATTTCGAGGACCACTATTTGGCCGCAGCAGGCAACAAGCACGAGCAGTTCATACAGAACCGCGGCACGCTTAACAACGGTCCAGTCAACATCCCCGTTACTTACACAGCTGCCAACGAATGGACCGGCTTGGCTGGTTACAACCTCTTGGGCAACCCCTATCAGAGTTATTTGGACTTCGATGAGTTTGTGGACGGCAATAAGAAAGACGAAGAAAATAGTATTCCAGGCCTTTGGGCGGATGGTGACACCTATGCTCAGACCTATGCGGTCTACAATCCTCAGTCGGACTCTTACGAGCAATACAAGAGCGAATCCTCCAAGGGCTCAAGAGCTGCTGGTAAATACATCAATATGCACCAAGGCTTCTTCATTAAAACCAGCCTGTCTGGCACGGCACACTTCACCAACGCCATGCGTTCCAATGATGGTACGCCATGTTTCCGTGGCGAACAACCGGCATATCCGCTCATTAACTTCGAACTGAGCGATGGTAGCAATAGCAAGGACGTCGCCGTGCTCGAAGTTGGCCGTCCAGAGAATGATGGCGCCGAGAAGCTCCGCGTGAAGACCTCCAGCGGACGCATTTACCTGCGTTATGACAACCGCGATTGTGCCATTCTCTTCCGCGACATGACGGAAGGTTGTCAACCCCTTTGGTTCGAGACCGATGAAGACGGCACCTTCACGCTCAGCTGGAACACCGCCAATGCCAATTTCCGCGAGCTTACCCTCGTCGACAATATCACGGGCGTGAAATACGACATGCTCCGCAACGATAGCTACGAGTTCGAAGGCCGCGCCTCCGACTACAAGTCGCGCTTTAAGGTCGTCATTGGTGGCATCAACGCTGAGGACGAGCCCGAGGTTGAGACCAACCAATTCGCCTTCTTCAACGGCAGCGAGTGGGTTATCAATGGCCAAGGTCAGCTCATGGTCACGGATGTGATGGGTCGTGTGGTCTACAATGACAAGCTGGTCAACGACCAGAACCACGTAAGCCTCAACGGCCTGTCGCAAGGTGTCTATCTCATGCAGGTGAGCAATGGCAGCGAAGCCATGGTCCAGAAAATCGTAGTCAGATAACTAAATTATTCAGAACAAAATAAAAACTAGATACAATGAAGAAACTGATAATGACAATCGCAATCGCTACGATGTTCGTCGCTCCGGCCATGGCCCAGGTGTTTCTCGACGACGAGGACATGAACGGCAATAGAGCTAACGGAGGCTCTCAGTTGGTTATCAACAACCCCGCCGTCTACGACTCGGGTGAGGACTGGTATGCCCCCGTAGGCGAGGGCATCGTCCTGCTCGCCGGCTTGGCGGGTGCCTACCTCGTCGGTAAGCGCCGCAAGGAGGAGTAATCCAATTCTTAACGGAATGAAAAAAAGGAGGCAAGCTAACTTGCCTCCTTTTTTGGTTTAATGTGCTTGTCTTACTTCCTTCTGAACAAGGAAAGAATGAACAGCAGCACGACGGAGCCTGCGGTGCCTACGAGGAGCTGGCCCCACCAAGCGTCGCTCACCGTCAGACCGAGCTTGCTGAAAATCCAGCTGCCCAAGAGGCCGCCAATGAGACCGACGATAATGCAGATCAAAAGGCCCATGCCTTTACCCATGATGCGGCCGGCGATGAATCCCGCCAGCGCGCCGATTAGGATTGATACGATAATTCCCCACATAGTGTTTTGAGTTTTAAGGGTTTTGAGATTATGTGATTAGAGTTAAGGATTTGCGTTTGTTGGATACTGGCCTCTGTCGGTATCCCTCGGGCTTTAGGAGACTGCGGATCGAGTCCGCAGTGACGCCCTTGGGAAAGGACTGACAGAAGCCAGTGGCCGTTTAAGGTTTATTCATCAAGTTTGCAATCTCGGCGTTTTGCGCCTCGATGTAGTTGAGGACTTCGTCGCGGCCGGTCTTCTTCTCCGCCGAGGTGATGAAGATGGGCGGCAGTTCCTCCCATTCTTCCAATAGTTTCGCCTTGAAGGCCTCAACGTTGCGGTCCAGCTCGGCCTTCGACACTTTGTCGGCCTTGGTGAAGACGATGCAGAAAGGCATTTGGTTCTCGCCCAACCACTCCACGAAGCCCAGGTCGTTGTTCTGCGGCTCGATGCGCGAGTCGATCAGCACGAAGGTCGTCACCAGGTTGCGCCGACGGGTGATGTAGTTGTTGATCATCACACGCCACTGCTCACGGGTCTTCTTCGAGTGCTGCGCGTAGCCATAGCCCGGCAGGTCGACGAGGTACCACGCGTCGTTGACGATGAAATGGTTGATGGCCACCGTCTTGCCCGGCACCGACGAGGTCTTGGCCAAGCCGCGGCGCTGTACCAACATGTTGATTAGCGACGACTTGCCCACGTTGGAGCGTCCGATGAAGGCATATTCGGGGATGTTGTCGTTGGGCAAGAACTCGAAACGAGTGTTGCTCATCAGGAATTCGGCTTTTTTGATGTCCATATTCTTTGGGATTCTACTTTTGTGCAAAGATATAAAAAAATAATCAAATGGGGATTCCCCTGCGGGGAATGGAGTCCTTGCACTATTCTAAACCGCGGCGGCTTGTGGGACTTACTATGCGTAGTTTTTTGTTGCCGCCGCAAAATAATATGGCAGGCTACTCCATTCCCGCGCAGCGGGAATCTCAGACTGGCGTTGTAAGCAGTAGGATAGGGTCTCCATTGACTCCGTCGAATCCTAGATTTCCCGCGCAGCGGGAGTCTCATTGCTTGTCGCCGTCAAGTTCGTCAAAAACTTGTTTTACCCTTTCACTCCATGACGTCTTATCGAAAACGAACCCTTTTTCTGTGGCAAGTTCTTTCCATTCAGGGTTTATGCTCTCTATTAACTCAATCTTTTCTTGACGAGTCATGTGCTTTATCCTATTCTCTTCGTCAATGGCGGATTGATATCTGGTAAACTCTTTATAATAAACACAGTATTCGCAATTATACTTGTCAGTAAAAGAGCCTTTGTATTTATGGGTTTTATGCTCGCTTATTCTCCTGACCAAATCATTTGTGCAACCCGTGTACAACACGGTGTGGCCTTTGTTTGTCATGATATAGGTGTATGCGAACTTCATAAGAAATAGCTTGCTGGTGGCAAAGGTAATAAAAATAAGAGAATCCCCTAGCGGGGAATGGAGGTATAGGTTGTTTTTATAATATGCGGCGGCTGCAGGATCTTATTAGCGTTAGTACCACAAGCCGCCGCTGTTATAAACAAGACACGCTCTCCATTCCCGCGCAGCGGGAATCTCTGCTGGTTGTTCGATGATGTAATGGAGAGGGATTCCCCTGCGGGGAATGGAGTCTTTACAACTATTCTGAACCGCGGCGGCTTGTGGGACTTACAATGTGTAATTTTCTGTTGCCGCCGCATATCAATAATATGGCGGACTGCTCCATTCCCGCGCAGCGGGAATCTTCTGGACTTTTCAACAAGTAATCAACAGGAAATGAACATAGTTATTAACATTTGGTGTTGAAAACTATTTTTAAAGAATTGTGTAGGAAAGTGTCAAAAAATGGGAGAAAGTGTATATCTTTGCAGCTGAAAATTGATGACAATAGAAAATGAGTTACTTGGTAGGACATTATAACTGCAAATTGGATTCGAAAGGCCGTCTTTTGGTGCCTGCTGAATTCAAGGAACAGCTGGGTGAACAGGTGGAGGAGGGCTTCGTCCTTCGTCCCGGACTTCACGCCACCTGCCTGGAGCTCTACACGAGGAAGGACTGGGACGAGGTGCAGGACCAGCTGCGTGCCGCCTTCAGCCAGTTCAAGGCGAAACAGGAGGCGGTGCTGCGTAAATACAACGCCGGCGCACGCTTTGTGAAGCTCGACGGCAGCGGCCGACTGCAGATCCCCAAGGACCTCATCGACAAAGGCGCCCTCGTGAAAGACCTTGTCATCACCTCGGTCACCACGAAGATGGAAATCTGGGATAAGGACCTCTACGAACAGTCCATCGACGAGCTTGACGACGAGGAGTTCTTCAACCTGCTAGGAGAAAACATAAAATAGGGGAGGCGATCATGTATCACAATCCGGTCATGTTGAACGAATGCCTTGAGGGACTGAACATCAACCCCGAAGGCATCTACGCCGACGTTACCTTTGGTGGAGGCGGCCACTCGCGCGCCATCCTCGAGAGGCTGACGACGGGCCACCTCTATGCCTTCGACCAGGATGAAGACGCTGCCGCCAATGCCTTCGACGACGAGCGCTTTACCTTCATTCCGCAAAACTTCAAATACTTCAAGAATTTCATCCAACTCTATAACGGTGGACGCCAGATCGACGGCGTCATCGCCGACTTGGGCGTTTCGTCGCATCAGTTCGACACCCCCGAGAAGGGTTTCTCGACCCGCTTCGACGGTCCCCTCGATATGCGCATGAGCCAGATGACGCCCAACGACGCCGCCACGGTGGTGAATACTTACGACCACGCCGACCTGACGCGTATCCTCCGCCTCTACGGCGAGATGCAACAGCCTCAACTCATCGCCTCCGACATCATCTTGGCCCGTGAGGCCGAGCCTATCGAAACCACCGAGCAGCTGAAGGCCGCCGTGCAACGCCGTCTGCCCCGCGGCAAGGAGAACAAGGTGCTGGCCCAGCTCTTCCAAGCCCTGCGCATTGAGGTGAACCAAGAGCTCGAAGCCCTCAGCGCCTTCCTCATGCAATGCCCCGAGGTGCTGAAGCCGGGTGGGCGCCTCGTTGTGATGTCGTACCATTCGTTGGAAGACCGCCTAGTGAAGAACTTCATGAAGACGGGCAACGCCGAAGGCAAAGAGGAGAAAGACTTTTACGGTAATTTATTGTCACCTTATACCATCATCACACGCAAGCCCGTTGTCCCCGCCGATGAGGAGATCGAAAGCAACCCCAGGGCTCGCAGTGCCAAACTAAGAATCGCGGAAAGGAAATAAAGGCATGGAAGAACAGAAAGAAAAAAAGAAGATAAAGAAGGGCAGTAAGAGGGTAATGAATGTTTTGGGCGGCACCTTTCTCGTGAGGGAGCAATTCACCAAACAGTTTTTCTTCCTCGCGTATGTCACTATCCTGCTCATGGCTATTATCACCAACACCTACATCGCAGAGGAGAGAAACCGTGAGCTGATCAAGGCAAACAAACGACTCAACGACTTGCAGGTGGAATATATTCAAGTGAAGTCAGCCATCATGGAGGCTTCCAAACAATCGGTATTGGTGAAGCGGTTGGAAGGCACGGGACTGAAGGAAGCCACCGAACCCCTAAAGCGTATCAGCGTTAATGTTGAACCCGAAAAGAATGTGGAGCCATGACGACCGACCCGAAAACCGATACCCTTTGGAAAACCTATTTGGTCTATGTTCTAGTCCTTATCTTTGGTGTCGCCATCATCGCGAAGATTATCTTGGTGCAGACCAAGGATAATAAGGAACTGGAGAAGTTGGCCGAGAAGCGTGAGTACCGCGTAGATACCTTGGAAGCTTCTCGCGGCAATATCTTTTCGTCGGATGGTCAGCTGATGGCTACGACGATTCCGCTCTACGACGTTTTCTTCGACTACAAGTCGGTCGACTCGACTTTCCTTGCCGACAATATTGACTCGTTATGTGTGCAGATGTCAGAACTGCTTCCGAAGCGCAATCCGGAGCAATGGAAGGCTTTCTTCGCCGAAGGCATGGCCAAGAAAAACCGTCACTATAAAATTGCGCTCAACATCACGCAAACGGAACTGCGCAGGATGCAGCAGTTTGTGATTTTCAACCGTGGCCTTTACAAGAATGGTCTCATCATCGACAAGAAGATCCGTCGTGAACATCCTTATAAAGATCTTGCCAGCCTCATGCTTGGTATGGCCAACGAGAAGAAGGGCTATTTCTTCGGCCTTGAGGGTGCCTACAACGACTATCTCAGAGGTCAAAACGGTCGCCAGTTGGTGCGTCGCATCCACCATGGCGGTTGGATCCCCGTCGACTCCGACGACAACACTGATGCGCTGAATGGCGACGACGTCATCACCACCTTTGACGTCAAGTTGCAGGACATCGTGGAGAGCGCCCTCAACAACACCCTGACCGTCAACAAAGCCGAGCAGGGCTGTGCCATCCTGATGGATGTGGAGACAGGTTATGTGAAGGCCTTGGCCAACCTGAGCCTCAACCATGAGACGGGCAAATACGAGGAACTGTACAACGTGGCCTTGGCGGAACGCTACGAGCCAGGCTCGGTGTTTAAGATCGCCTCTATGGTCGTGTTGCTTAACCATAACGAGAACATGAGCCTTAGCGACAAGGTGAACATCGGCATGGGTCCCATCCAGTTCTCGAACCGTACGATGAAAGACGACCACAGCTTCGCCAAAGGTGGCGTTTGCACCGTGCAGGAGGTCATTGAGCAGTCGTCGAACAAGGGCACTGCAGTGCTGGTCACCAAGAACTTCGCCGCGCATCCCGAGAAATATGTGGATGGCCTGTATGCCTTGGGTCTGAACAAGAAGATCGGCACGGGCATCACCGGTGAGGCCCAGCCCGTCATCAAGCACCCCGACGACAAGACCAAGGACGGACGCAAGCTTTGGTCGAACGTCTCGCTGCCTTGGATGTCGATTGGCTACGAGGTCAATGTCACCCCGATGCAGCTGCTGATGCTCTACAACGCCATCGCCAACGGCGGGCGTATGATGAAGCCCCAATTCGTCACCGAGATTCGTCGCGGTGAGCAGACCGTTGAACGTTTCGAGCCCATTGTACTCAGCGAACACATCGCTTCGCCCGAGTCGATTGAGAAGATACAAACCATGCTGGAGGGCGTGGTGCTGCGTGGTACCGCCCGACGTCAGTTTGCCGGCTGTGTGGTCGGCGTGGCGGGCAAGACCGGCACGGCACAATACTACGACAAGGTGCAGGGCTATGCCTATCACGAGCCCGGCATCGGCCGTAAGCTTTACAACACCACCTTCGTGGGTTATTTCCCCACCGACAAGCCGCGCTACAGCTGCATCATCATGGTGAGCCGCGCCCGTGGCGCCAAGTGGGCTGCCGGTGGCGTGTCGGCACCTGGATTCCGTGAGATTGCCGAAAAGGTGTATGCCACCCGCATCGGCGTCAGCGAAGACGACAGCCTCGTGCGGAAGGCCGACAAGGCCCATGCACCCGTCATCGTGCGTCACGACAAGGAATCGTATTATCTGCACGGCATCGACAAGAGCTTCAACGACTATGCCATCAACGGCGACTGGGTGACGGTGGAACGTGGCGAGGACGGGCAGATCACCATGCGTGAGGCCAAGCTCTCCAACAATAGGGTACCCAACGTGGTCGGCATGGACATCACCGATGCCGTCTATCTCCTAGAGAACATGGGCATCAGCACCGAATTCACCGGACAAGGCGTCGTCAAAGAGCAGTCGCTGCACGCTGGCGACACCGTCAAGGCAAACAGCACAATGTATTTAAAACTTGAGAAATGATGAAGATCAAAGACATATTGACGAATTGCAACCTATTGGAAATCGTGGGCGAGAAAGACGTGGATGTTGCCGACATCGCCTTCGATTCCCGTAAGGTGAGCCAAGGTACCTTGTTTTTTGCCGTCAAAGGCACGCAGGTCGACGGCCACGACTACATCGACGGTGCCATCGAGAAAGGCGCTTCGGTGATCGTGTGCGAGAAGCTGCCGCGTAAGAAAGCCGACAACGTCACCTATGTGAAAGTCGACAACTCGGCCTACGTGTTGGGCGTCGGCGCCTCCAATTTCTTTGGCAACCCCTCGGAGAAGCTGAAGCTGGTGGGCGTGACAGGCACCAACGGCAAGACCACCATCGCCACCTTATTATATAGGCTCTTCACCGAGGCGGGCTATCCCTGTGGCCTGCTCTCGACGATCGAGAACATCGTCAATCGCGACGTCGTCCCTTCGACCCACACCACGCCCGATCCCATCGAACTGAACACCTTGCTGCAGCAGATGGTCGAAAAAGGATGCGAGTACGCCTTCATGGAGGTGAGCTCGCACAGCGTGGCACAAGACCG
>JAEEGJ010015903.1_pt1 | contig 17426 bp, 12 predicted proteins | sample 8958761 | NCBI WGS metagenome assembly JAEEGJ01 (sample SAMN16246546, study PRJNA631951) | gut metagenome | biome: gut microbiome; feature: rumen; material: RS-attached | host: Bos | place: Iran: Karaj | collected 2018-10 | reverse complement strand
AAAATACTACTGCAACGATAGCGAGAACTGTAATAACTTTCTTCATGATTCTGTATTTTGGTGGGTTCTATTTATTAACTTTCTGGTCATCCAAACAGACAGAACCCATTAATCTGCCAGACAACCGTTGTTTAACATTCAGTTTACGAATGCAAAGATACGACTTTTTTTTCATTTGACAATATTTTATTTGTCATATTTTTTTGATGTGTATAGGTAACAACTTGATATTGTATCTATTGTATTGCAATTAAATTAAGTTGGTATTTCTTAATCTGCTATAGTCTGCACATAATAATAGACAAGGTCTGTCAGTGTAATGTTGGCTTTTTCCTCACAATTCCCATTCTACGGGACATCAGGTCTCCCATTGTTTATACCATGAATCGCTGATATGGCATAAACAGCCAATAGAATACCCCTATCAATCTATATTCCGTAGGAATTTTCGGTCCCCTAATGACCGATTTGGGATGAAGGAAAAAACTGAATTATGATTATTTTTGTTATTATTTCAAAAGTAGTTGTATCTTTGCAGAATAGAAGATATTATCATTAGGTATGGAGCGTTATTGTAAGTTGTTGATTATTATCTTGCAACATGTAGTTTTTTTGCTAACTTGCATGTGCAAGTTGGTATATTGCACTTATCGCCCTGCCTTTCTGCCTGTATGGCAGAGGAGATAGGGCTGTTTCATTTTGTGTGTATAAAGAGCGGTGTAAGGCTTGATGGATAATTGATTAATTAATAAAAAGGCTATAATATGACACAAGAAAAGAAAGAGGTTTACAACCCTCCGCAGTTAAAAGTTGTAAAGTTTGTTGTAGAATTGGGCATCGGAGCGTCTGGTGACAGTTTTGGTCCCATGGATTTTCATGAAGACCTTGATGATTGGAACTCGGATCAGCCTACTACAGGTGGTACAATATATCGCGAGATGTATGAGATTGATTGGAACAATTAGATTAGTAACTACTAAAATCCAAGACTAATATGAAAAGAGTTTATAATATAACAATTATTGGCCTGATGGTTTGCGCGACGATGCTGGCAACAGGATGCAGGAAGGATGGTGACAAGGTGGCATTGAGGGTAAAAATAGCCCAAGAGTCGGACGCAAAAGTCTATATGAATGGTCCTCAAGCCTGCTGGCATGAAGGCGATTTGGTGAATGTAAATGGCGATGTGTGTCAGGCAGAAGATATAGATGGTCCGGTGGCAAGTTTTTATGGAACGCCTTTGACGGGTATATTTTATGCAGTTTATCCTGCCGACATTGTCAATGAGGGGGCAAATAGCGATGCTTGTGAAGGCATTATAGATGTGACTCTGCCAAATGTGCAGGTGTATGGCGAAGATGTTCAGGGACGCCAGATTGTGAAAGTGCCTTTAGGTGGACGATCGTGGTCAGACCATGAAGATTCTCAGGACATGATTCTCTATCCTCTTTCCTCACTGGTGAAGATTGTGTTCAGCAGCGAGATTGACTTCACGCTTGAGCGAATAGAGCTGACGGCAGCAGGACACGCGTTGAGCGGTGCAGGTACGGCGACAATTACTGATGAAGGAGTGGCGAACACTATCACCATGGCAAGCAGTGATACGAGCCACTCGGTGGCGTTGGATTTCAGCCAGTCGGGCAACCAGCAAATCAGGCATGGCGAGCGGAACACGTATGTGTATTATATCCCCGTGCCGTCGGATGCGGGTGAGGATGATATCACCATCACTCTACATGGTAGCCAAGGCGGTCGCGGTGTGTATAAAAACGTGGAGAAAGAAGATGTTACGCTCAGTCGGAACAGTATTGCGACGGTGCGTATTTCGGTGAATGGCGAATGGGACTGGATGGAGGAGATGGACCCGAATGAACTCTGTGGGGTCTTTTCGATAGGCAATGGCCGCACAGTGCGTTTCTCGCGCGGCAATCTACAATATCGTTTTAATCCCTCTTCCCAATGGCGGTTTGCAGAACACCAGTATGATTTTGTTGGAGGTTATGAGGAATATTATCCAGACGAAGATGAAGGTGGTTTGGACAGACCGGGAAATATGGGGGTGAACAATTACAATAACGCAGTAATGAGGGATAATTACACAGGATGGCTTGACCTCTTCCCTTGGGGCTCATGGGCACCTGGTGGAAGTAGTCCAAGATATACGGGGGGGTATCCCAATACACCCACGAGTTGGTATACTACTATTGATGGTTGTTCGGATTGGTTTACTATGAGCGAAAGTGAATTGCGCTATTTATTATACCAAAGAGACAATGCTGCGAACAAGCGAGGCGTTGGATATTTGGGAGGCGCAGAAGGTTTGATTCTTTTGCCAGACGACTGGGTTTTGCCTCAAGGATGCTCCTTTATCCCGGGAGTTGTAATATTTGAAGAAAGTGAAGGTTCTTATACAGAGATCAACAACTATAGTTTACAGCAGTGGGAGGCTATGGAGGCTGCAGGAGCTGTTTTTCTGCCAGCAGGAGGACTACGTATGATTTATTCAGAGGGCACAGAGTACATCTACTGGTATGATGACAACTGGTATTATGCACTCTGTGGATATTATTGGACGACTACTACATACCATGATGATTGGGATGATGGTTCGATAGGTTTGTTTTTCTCATTTGATCATATTACTGTAGATTCTGATAGTGATGATCCACATTCAAGTAGAATTACTTTTTCAGGTTCTGGAGCATCTGTGCGACTGGTGCGGGAGTATTCCAATAGCACCGGTAGCAAAAATGGTATTATTGGCAAAAAGAGAACTAAATAGATAGTTACAATATGAAAAAGATATATAGCATAGCAGCAATAGGCATAATGGCCGCCACGATGTTGGTGTCCGGCTGCAAGAAGGAAAACGGCACCGTGATGCTGAGTGCCCGAATTGACAACGACAGTAATTCAAAGGTGTACATTGAGGACCGCTTCACCTACTGGCACAATGGTGACCTGGTGCGCGTGAACAACGAGACCTGCACGACGAGTGCGGCAACAGGTGTGGAGGCTTTGATAGAGGCATCGGAAAATAATGTGGCTCCCTACCGTGCCATATTCCCTATGAGTATAGTAGGGGAGACCGATATTTCGGGGAATGGTGCAGTGAGTGTCACTCTCCCCAGTGTGCAGATGTACAGAGTGGACTCGGAAGGCGACCAGTTTGTGGATATGCCTATGGGTGCATACGCTACGAGCAGTTCGTTGGTATTTCGTAACCTCTGCTCGCTCTTGAAGTTGGAACTCACCAGCGATGTAAATTTCTTACTTGACCACATTACGGTGACCTCTTCCAACGCCTACCTAAGCGGTGCCGGTGAGGCAACTATTGCCAGTGACGGACAACAGAAAATTTCAATGTCGACTACTGATGTGAGCCGTGAGGTGTCGTTGGACTTCACTGGGGGCAGTGTCTTCCGTGTTGGGGTCGGCCACACTTATGTGTTCTATATCGTGGTCCCGGAAATCCTGCAGTCGAGCGATATAACCATTAGTATGTATGACAGCTTTGGCAGGAGTTTCAGCGTCACGAAGGAGAACAAAACCCTTGGCGTCAATATTATGGCGTCTATGCGTGTGCATGTTACCGATATGGGCGGGGGTGAACCCTTGGCCGACGGCGAGTTGTTAGGTCTCTTCTCTGTAGGGGATGGCATGTTTGTGCATTTCTCACGTGGCAATCTGCAGTACAATATAGGTACACAAACTTGGCAATTTGCTCAGCACCAGTATGATTTTGTGGGCGGTAATGTTGGTACAAATTACTATGGTACATTGGAGGGAAATCGCAACAATGATATAGCCAATAGTGATTATACGGGATTGATTGACCTGTTCAGCTGGGGTGCGACAAATGCGAGACAGACCTCTTTTGGCAGTACCTTCGTTGAGTGGGGCGACAATATCACGGATGCCACATGTGGTAGCAATATCTGGAAGACCTTGAGCCTAAGCCAGTGGGGGCATTTGATGAACAGGAGGAGCTTGGTTGACAACACACCTTTGTGGGGTCTTGCTATGATAAATATGGGTGGTGGTCAATACATTCCCGGTTTGATTCTCCTTCCTGACGATTGGGTTACCCCCAGTGGATTGCACTTTACTCCTGAGTGGGATGAAGATGACCCGTGGTGGACTAATGTCTATAATGAGGCTGCCTGGACACAAATGGAAGAGGCTGGTGCTGTGTTCCTGCCCTGCGGAGGTGAGTTATGGTCGCCTACATCAGGAAACATAGAATATTATTTTTATGGCCAAGGGGTGATTAATTACTGGGGATATGAGAATCAGACTTCGCTGTATGCGTTGTATATTAGTCCTGACGAAACCAGTCCAGGCAATGATGATTTCTTTAGTTTGTATTCTTATTCGTTAGAAGAATGGCATGCATATTCGGTGCGATTGGTGCGCTTCTTGAATAGCAATGCCGATTAGTGCGAAAGAGGGTGTCCCCAAAGGCACCCTCTTTTTTTTGGGTCTATAGGTCAAATTGCAGGATAAAATCCTCTGAAACGCCAGTGTTTATTGGCGGTTTCGTGAATCAAGGTGCTTGAGACAAATTTTAACAAATAAAAATCGCCAATGGGTCAATTTGCAGGATAAAATCTTCCGATTAGTAAGAATACACTACCTTTGCGAGGATTCAAGATACTCAAAAAAGGTAGAAAATGTACAAGTCGAAATGTCCAGTATGCGGCGGCACGCACACAGTAAAAAACGGTAAACGGAGGGGAGTCCAAACCTATTTATGCAAGGGATGTGGATACCAGTTCCGTAACAGTCTTGGCCTAAAACGCGACACTTTATGGAGAAGCTATCAGGATGGCAAGCAGACCATATCGGAGCTGGCTGCAGCCTACGGAGTGAGCGACTCCACCATCAAGAGGCGGTTGCGCGAGATAGAAAAGGTCTGGGCGCAGCCGCCGCTGGATGGGAGCGGTTACGTTCACCTCGACGCCACTTATTGGGGGCACAACTGGGGAGTGATGCTTGCGATAGACGAAAGTTCTGGGAAACCTCTCTACATGGCGTTTATCGCACATGAGAGGGTGCAGGACTATGTGGATGCCGTACGCAGCATCGAAGAGCGTGGATACACCATAATGGGGATTGTAATAGACGGGATGAAGAGTCTCTTCAGCGAGTTCTCGGCATACAAGATCCAGATGTGCCAGTACCACATGATACAGATAGTGAGGCGATACCTCACCCTGCATCCCAGACTGCTTGCAGCCCGGGAACTGAAAGCCCTTGTGGACAATATCGTGAATGAAGACGGACCCGAATTTGAGAATAAGCATCGGCATTGGAAGTCCAAATGGGTGGACATGTTGAACAGGCGTTCCACCTTGAAGTCGGGGAAGACGCAGTTCACCCACAGACGGCTGCGCTCCGCCATGCACAGCGTTGACTTCTACCTGCCGTACCTCTTCACATACCAGCAGCCGGAATGCAACGGGATGCCCAACACCAACAACAAGATTGAAGGGACTTTCACCGACCTCAAAAAGAATCTCAACAACCACAGTGGGATGTCAAAGGAGAACCGCAAGCGGTTCATCAGTGGGTTTTTCTTGGCATTGGGTGAAATCTAACAAGTCATAAAAAGGAAACGGCCGCCTCTTTGCCGGCAGCCGTTTCACGCATGACTTGTCGTCATTCACCGCAGTCTTATTCCTCACGGGGTTGCTCCCCAGCAGAGCCCCGCTATGCTTCAGACTGCGCGGCAAAGATACAAAACTTTTTTCATTCGGCCATCCTGCAATTTGACCTATTGAGACAAAGTACCAAAAATCATCCTGCAATTTGACCTATACGCCTATTTCTCACTACATATAGAATCTAGGGTGTTCTCCCAGGCCATCAGAAGATGTACCTCTTCTAGTTTCGCCGGCCACAGGTCGAGGTTTATAGTCAGGGTGTCGCTGCCTCGGATGAATATGGACTTTTTGTTGAAGCCTCTGTTTACCACCACTCGTTGGGCAGTGGTTTTGAAGTGGTCTGCCGAATCAAACTTGTCAATCATTCCGATAGGAATTACCGCCACACTGTCACGGATACAAAGAGCCCAATCACGGCTGAAATAATAGAACGAATCTACACTGGTGGTGTCAATCTTGATGCATAGCAGGGCGGTGTTGTTGTATACTGGCGCGGACAGTACGTCACCTTCGAAATAGATGGTTTTGACCAGCAGGTCGAATGCTTTGGCCGACTCACAGCCTTCGCGCTTGTCGTGTCGCTGCATCATATAGAATAGCAGGCATGGCACCATCAATATTGCCACAAGCACTACCCCGGTTTTGACCTTATTCTTCAAGCAGGACCTCCTTCCCGTTCAGGCGGATGCTGACCAACTGCCATGAGCCGTCGGGTTGCTTGCTGTAGCGGTATTTATATACCGTCTCGGTGGGCTTACCGTCTTCGTCGTATGTGGTCTGGGTGCAACGGGTGCGGTTGCCGTGGCTGTCGTATTTGTTTTCCTCTGTGTAGAGGAGGTATTCATCCACTGAATATACCTCTTTGCGTATCGGGCGACCCTGCTTGTCGTAGCTCTGCAGGGTGCGGGTCTCCACCACGCCCGTGCTGTCGTAGGTGTAGGTAATCAGTACCGCCAAGCGGTCGTTGGCATCGACCACCCCATGCGAGGATTTCACCACACGTCCGTGTTCATCATATTCCACACCAATCTCCTGAGCCCAAAGAGAATTGAGAAATGAGAAATGAGAAATGAGGATTAAGAGTATCAGTATTATCTTTTTCATAAGTATGAATTATTGAAAAAGTTGAGAGTTGAGAATTGTCCGGGTGCGGCAGCAACTTTCAATTTTCAACTTTCAATTTTCAATTGTCACTTATTTCATCAGTTTCTTGTAACGCAGACGGTGCGGAGCGTCATCGCCGAGGCGTTTGCGGCGGTTCTCTTCATATTCGCTGTAGCTGCCCTCAAAGAAATAGACCTGCGAGTCGCCCTCGAATGCGAGGATGTGCGTGCAGATGCGGTCGAGGAACCAGCGGTCGTGGCTGATGACTACGGCGCAGCCGGCAAAGTTCTCCAAGCCTTCCTCCAGGGCGCGCATGGTGTTCACGTCAATATCGTTGGTGGGCTCGTCCAAAAGCAATACGTTGGCCTCACTCTTCAGCGTCAAGGCCAGGTGCAGGCGGTTGCGTTCGCCGCCGCTCAGCACACCCGCTTTCTTGCTTTGGTCTGTGCCGGTGAAGTTGAAGCGCGAGATATAGGCACGGGCATTCACCAGCCGGCCTCCCATGCTAATCAACTCGTTGCCCTCCGACACTATGTCATAGACACTCTTCTCGGGGTCAATCTGCACATGCTGCTGGTCCACATAGCCAATCTTCACTGTCTCGCCCACGGTGAAGGTGCCTGTGTCGGGCTTTTCCAGTCCCATGATTAGGCGGAAGAGGGTGGTTTTGCCGCACCCGTTGGGACCGATGATGCCTACTATTCCAGCGGGAGGCAGACTGAAGGTGACGTTTTCATACAGCAGCTTGTCACCATAGGCCTTGCTGACGCCCTCCACTTCCAATACCTTGTTGCCCAGTCGTGGTCCGTTGGGAATGAATATCTCCAGATTCTGTTCTTTCTCTTTCACATCCTCGTTCATCATGCGGTCGTAGGCTGCCAGACGGGCCTTGCTCTTGGCGTGCCTTGCCTTGGGAGCCATGCGCACCCATTCCAGCTCGCGCTGCAGAGTCTTGCGACGCTTGCTCTCCTGCTTCTCTTCCATGGCCAGACGCTGTGTCTTTTGGTCAAGCCAACTGCTGTAGTTGCCCTGCCAGGGAATACCTTCGCCGCGGTCGAGCTCGAGAATCCAGCCTGCCACATTGTCGAGGAAATAGCGGTCGTGGGTCACCGCAATGACTGTGCCTTTATACTGGCGCAAATGCTGCTCAAGCCAGTCAATGCTCTCGGCATCCAAATGGTTGGTGGGCTCGTCAAGCAGCAGGATGTCCGGTTCCTGAAGCAGTAGGCGGCATAGTGCCACACGTCTCCGCTCGCCGCCGCTGAGGTTCTTCACCGGCTCGTCCTCGTCGGGACAGCGCAGGGCATCCATGGCGCGCTCCAACCGGCTGTCGAGGTTCCAGGCATCGTATTGCTCTAACAGTTCGGTTAACTCACCTTGCCGCTGGCACAATTTGTCGAAGTCTGCATCGGGCTCGGCAAAGGCGTTGTTCACCTCCTCATACTCTTTCAGGGCATCCACAATGGGCTGCACTGCCTCCTGCACCACCTCTTTGACCGTCTTGCTGTCGTCCAGCTTGGGCTCCTGTTCCAGATAGCCCACGCTGTAGCCGGGCGAGAAGACCACCTCGCCTTGATAGTCCTTGTCCACGCCGGCGATAATCTTCAGCAGGCTCGACTTGCCCGAACCGTTCAAACCGATGATGCCTATCTTGGCACCGTAAAAGAACGAAAGGTATATGTCCTTTAATATCTGGCGCGAAGGCGGTATCAGCTTGCCTACGCCTACCATCGAGAAAATAATCTTCTTGTCGTCAGCCATTGTGTTTCGCATTAAGGTTAAACGATGATGTAAATGAAACCCTCATCGGTGAAAGGTCAGGTAATCCCTAACATGATGTGGTTGTTTACTTAAACGTAATACCTTAGAAAATATTGCACATAAAGTGTGAAAATAATTGTTTTTTTGTGCAGAAAGGTTGTGCAATAAAATAAAATGTGTATCTTTGTTTATTCTAAACGAATGTTGAATAACTTGATTCGAAAAATGTAATTAATTGATAATAAAAGTATTTAATACCTAAACACCATGAAAGAAAAATGCAAACGGGAATACCTGACTCCCCAAATCAGGCAAATGCTGGTAGTTGTGGAAGACGGCTACGCACTCAGTCGTCAGGAAACCAGCGGGACAACAACTGACCCTTCGAGCGGCTTCCATTTTGGAACTATACCGGGTCAATGGTAATGTATAACCCCTTAAAGATCGAGAAACAATGAAAAAGACATTGAGAATAATGGGCTTATGCGCCCTTGTGACCATTGCCGCCACCTCGTGCCAGAAGAATGAAGAGCAACTCACCAACCGCATCACCGCTGAGTTGACGCAGCCCAACAGTGATGGCAAGACCTATATTGGCACTGGCAATTACCTCATGTGGAATTCGGGCGACCAAATCAAGGTGTACGATGCAGCGGGTGCATCCCACCTCTTCACCACTACCAGCCACGATGTGGTGCAGACTACTTTCGTAAGCAATGACCAGATTGACCCCAACGCTGCCTACTGCGCTTTCTATCCCGCAGCCAACTCCAGCGACTTGACAGGCGGCTATGTCTATCTGACCCTCAACGCCAATCAGACCTTTGCCAATGGTTCTTTCGCTCCTAATACCTATCCTATTGCCGCATACAACGGTGGCAGCGGTACTGCCTTCACTTTCCACAGCCCTTGTGGAGTACTGGCCATTCCTCTCACAGGTAATTGCACTATCGGCAGCATAGAAATAACAGGAAACCGTGGTGAGGCATTGGCTGGACAACTCAGAGTCAACCCCGTGGGTTTTGATCCACTCAATCCGACGAACTTCACTCTTGTGAATCCCGTGACCACAATCACTTTGACTTGCCCTGGCGGTCTCACTCTTTCCTCTACACCTCAGACCTGCGTCTTTGTCACCCGGATGGGCGCCTTTACACAGGGCTTTACCGTTGTAGTGAAAGGTACGGACAACAGTGTGATTACCACATTGACTACCACGCACAACAACATGATTTTACCCGAATTTATTCGCTTGATGCCGGTGGTCAACATACAATAGTTGCCCACAGCAACCCGAACAGTCAAGTTGCGCAATGCAATCTATTAGGGGGACGATATCTCCCTCTTGCCAGAAAGGGCAAAAGCCATTCTTAAATGTAATGCTTTTGCCCTTTCAGGATTATTTATATGTCTGAGGATTCCCTTTGGAATAGAAACGCTTGTTTAGTCTTCGTCGAAGCGGAGGTCTTTCACGTTGATTTGTATGTCGGTTCTGCCGTTCCAGTAGTTCTCTTCCAGCGTGTAGCAGATGGTGAAAGGTTCCCCTTTCTTGACGCGGGGGAAGTGCTTGCCCAGCTGGAAACCGATGGCAGGGAACGACCGCGACCGCGACAGCAGGGAGATGACATTAAACTTCAAGTGGTTGGTGCCCACCACGCGGGGGTAACCCGTGTCCACCAAGCTGTGCGACATAAACACTGGCATATTGTTCTCAGGGCCGAAGGGACCGAACTGCTTCAATATGCGCAGGAACTTGGGCGTGATATGCTTGCCGAAGTCTATCTCGGCGTCAATCTCTATCTCCGGAGTCATGACCTCGGGCGGCAGGGTGTTGTTCACCACCTCCTCAAAGCGCAGCTTGAAAGCCTCTAGGTTTTCGGGCTTTACCGACACTCCCGCCGCACAGCGGTGACCGCCGAAATGCTCCAGCAGGTCGCTGCACTGCTCCAGGGCGGCATGCACGTCGAACTCCTTGATGCTGCGTGCCGACCCTGTGTAGAGGTCGTCGGTGGTGGATTTGGTAAAGATAACCGTGGGTTTGTAGAACGCCTCCACTAAGCGGGAGGCCACAATGCCCACCACGCCCTTGTGCCAGTTCTCGTCGTAAAGTACTATGCTTTTGCGTCCGCGCATCACAGCGTCGGCCTCGATGCGGTGTTTGGCCTCCTCGGTGGCCGCACTGTCGAGGTCTTTGCGCTGCTTGTTGAACTCGTCGATTTCCTTTGCCAGCAGCTCTGCCTGTGCGGGATTGTCACTCAGCAGCAACCTTACGGAGTCGAAGGCGCTTCGTATCCGGCCTGCGGCATTGATGCGTGGACCCACCAGAAACACCAGGTCGGTAATGTTCAGCTCTTTCTCGAAATAGCCTGCCTGCTGCGGCTGAGCCGGTTGTTCCGTGGCTCCCGGCTGGGAGGCTGGGCGGCGGTCCACATGTCCGTAGCGCAGAATGGCCTCGATGCCGGGACGGGGATGGGTGTTGATGACCTTCAGGCCGTAGGAGGCCAGCACGCGGTTTTCTCCCATGATCGGCACGATGTCGGAGGCGATGCTCACGGCCACCAAGTCCAGGTATTTGAGCAGACGCAGCTGCAGGGCGTCGCGTTTCTCGCGCCGGGCCTCGTCAAGGCTGTCAGGTGCGTCGCACAGGCGTACACCCACCCGCTGTTCCTGGTGGGCTTCCACAATCTTGAAGCCGATGCCGCAGCCGGACAGCTCCTTGTAAGGATAGGGGCAGTCCTCGCGCTTGGGGTCGAGCACTGCCACGGCGGCGGGGATGTTGTCGCCGTCGGGCAGATGGTGGTCGCCGATGATAAAGTCAATGCCGAACCCTGCGGCATAGGCCACCTGTTCCATGGCCTTGATGCCGCAGTCGAGGGCTATCATCAACTTCACACCCGTTTCGTGGGCGTAGTCGATGCCCTGGTACGAAATGCCGTAACCCTCGCGTTCGCGGTCCGGCACATAGAAGTCAATATTGCGGTCCAGCTCCTTCAGGTAGCTGTAGAGCAGCGCCACGGCCGACGTCCCGTCGACATCGTAGTCGCCATAAACCATGATTCTCTCCTGTTTGCGTATCGCCTCGTTGATGCGGTCCACCGCCTGTCGCATGCCCTTCATCAGGAACGGGTCGTTGATTTGGTCAAGTCCCGGACGGAAGAATTTACGTGCCTCTTCAAACGTCGTCACTCCACGCTCCACGAGCAGTGTGGCGATAATTCGGTCTACGCCCAGCGATGCTGCAAGTTTTTCAACAGTCTCTAAATCATAGTCTTTTCTGATTATCCAACGTTTTTCTTTCATATTTTTCTGGCCGTAAAGATACGAACTTTTTTTTACATACGCGTAAAAACTTTTCAACCGCATCATTTTTGCCTCACCACCCCCTGACTGTCACTTTTTTCCCTCCCATCCCCTTCGGCCCCTCTACGGAGTCCATACGGCCGTTCGACCATCGTTCTTCAGTAGTTCTTCAGTGTAGTACTGAAGAACTACTGAAGAAATGCCGTAGGGGCTCCGAACCGGAACTAAAGTGATTCAGTAAGGGAACTGGAGAGGCTCCGTTGCAAAAGGGTTTGAAAATGAGGCGTAAAGGGGATGGCTGACAGCTAGGTCAGACTATATGGCGGCGGTAGGTGCGTGCCGCCACTATTGCTGCCGCTGCGGCGCAGAGCACGAGGAGTGCCGCCGCTACGGCTGTCTGCCACAGTGGCAGGCCGAAAGGCAGGCGCAACATGGCTGCCACGGGGGCCGTGAAGGGTATGACGGTGAGCCATGAGGCCAAGGTGCCTGCGGGTGCGCGGAGCACGAGGGGCGCCAGCGAGAGGGCCAGGAGCAGCGGTGCGCCCACGATGAGTGTCCACTGCGTGGTGTCGGCGTCGCTGTCGAGTCGTGCTGCCACGGCTGCCACGAGGGTGCCGTAGAGCAGGTAGCCCAGCAGGAAGAAGAGTGCGAAGGCACCGGCGACGACGGGCAGCTGTATGGCTGCGAGGCCTTCGACGGTCTGGTCAACCAGCTGTACGGGGGTGTCATACTGCACCGTGGCCTCTGCCCCCTTGGTTGCCAGCGAGCGGTGTTCCTGTTGTGCGCGGGCCTGCTCGAAGAGGTCGGGGTTGGCGGATTGCACGCCGGCTATGGCGGCTGCCGTGAGGGCGAGCCAGAGGGTGAGTTGGAGGGTGGCTGTGAGGGCCACGCCGGCCACCTTGCCGGCCAGTAGCTGCACGGGGCGTACCGATGTGGCAACTATTTCTGCCACACGGCTGTGGCGTTCCTCCTGCACGGCGCGTGCCACCTGGGTTCCGAAGAGCAGCAGGGCCAGGGCCATGAGTATGGCGAGGGCTATGGCCACGACGGTCTTCACCTGCAGGTGGCTCTCGTGGCCGGTGGCGGCGTCGTGTGTGCGCAGGCGCAGGTGGGTGGCCTCTACGGAGTGGTATACTGCGGGGTCGAGGTCGTAGACGTCCTGCAGGATGGCGTTGCGGAGGAGGGTCTGCAGCTGTGCGTCGACGGCGCTCTGCACGGCGACGGTGGGCGGTGTGCCGCGGTAGTAGAGGTAGGCGTCGTGCGGTATGGTGGTCTCGCGCCGTGGTATCATCAGCACGAGGTCGTGGGCCGAGGCTTGCTGCCATGCAAATTCGAGCGACGGCATCGGCGTGAAGCGGAGGCTTTCGGTCGAGTGCAGGTCGGCGGCGAAGAGGCCTGTCTGGTCAACGACGAGCACTGTGGCTGGTTCGTCGGCCTGGCGTGCTGCGACGACGGGCAGAGCGTAGAGGGCGGCGACGACGGCGGGCACCAGCAGGGTGAGCACCCAGAATGAGGGGCGCCGCAGCCGCAGGCGGCATTCGCGGGCGATGATGAGCAGGGTTTTCATAGCTGTACTGTTTTGGTGCAGAGGTCGGCGGCGGCCTGCAGGTTGTGTGTGGAGAGTATTATTGCCGTGCCTTGCGCCAGCAGCAGCTCTATCTGGCTGCGCAGCAATGCCGAGCCGTTGGCGTCGAGGCCAGAGAAGGGCTCGTCGAGGATAAGCAGGCGCGGGCTGTGGGCCACGCTGACGGCGAACTGCAGTCGTTGCTGCATGCCTTTGCTGAGCTTGCGTGTGGGCAGTTTCCACCAGCCTTCCATGCCGAGGCTTTGCATCCAGGGCTGCAGGGCCGCTGCGGCGTCGTGGCGGCTGAGGCCCTTGAGCTGCAGGAGGTAGAGAGCCTGCTCGCCGACGCGCATGTTGCGGTAGAGGCCGCGTTCTTCGGGCAGGTAGCCTATCTGGCGCATGTCGGCCTGGCCGAGGGGGTGGCCGTCGAAGAGCACTGTGCCGCTGTCGGGCTGCAGCAGACGTGTGATGATGCGCAGGAGGGTGGTTTTGCCGGCGCCGTTGCCGCCGAGGAGGGCCACGGCCTGTCCGCCGTCAGCGCAGAAACTGACGTCGGCGAGCACCTGTTTGTCGCCGAAGGCTTTGCTGATATGGTCTACTTGTAATATCATGGCGTTTGGCAGTTTGCTGTAGGTAGTCAGCGCTTGGAGGGCAGTTTTAGTATGGCAGTCTCGGCAGCGAGGGCCAGGAGGGCGAGGATGACGCAGAGGCGCCATAGCTGCCGGCCGCTGTCGCGCGAGCGCAGTTCGTCGCCGAGGTGGTGTGAGGCATTGGCTATGACGCTGTATCCCACACGGCCGTCGATGGCTTCGGCCACCTCGCGGGGTGAGAAGAATGTCATCTGCGATTCGCGGCGCGGGGAGTTGAAGGCCAGGTGCTCGTCGGCCAGGGTGTAGATGCCGCCCTCGGTGAGTTCGCCGTGGAGCACCATCATGTTGCGGTTGCCCACGCGTCGCAGGTCGGGGATGATGGAGAGTTCCGAGTTTTGAGCCCTGAGTTCAGGGATTGTGGTGCCGGTCTGGTCGTAGGTGCCGCCGAGGACTATGGGGGCGGCGTTGCCGAGGGTGTAGCACGGCGGTGGCAGCGGACGGCTGTAGAGGGCCATGTTGTAGAGCGTGGGCACAAAGAGAGCCTGGCCCACGAAGTCGGTGTATTCGCTGCGCAGCGGCGTTGTCATCAGGTAGAGGCGTCCTTTGCCGCAGGGTGTTACGCTCAACAGGTCGCTGCCGTCGGCGAGGGTTATTATCGCCTGGCTGAGCGACGGCGACGCGTCGTGTGTGTAGTGGCCGTGTACCATGGGCATCTCCATGTCGTCGTCGGTGGCGGTGAAGACGTTGCGGTAGAGGCTGTTGGCATAGTCTATGCTGCGTGCCCTAAGCGTGGCGTTGTTCCATCGTGCGTTCTGCGGGGCATGGAGCGCTGCGAGGAGTGCCTGCGGCGCTGGTCTGTCGGCACTGGGGACGACGAGGAGTGTGCCGCCGTTGTCGACCCATGCCGTCAGCAGCTGCACCTCGCCGGAAGGCATGGATGCCACCTCATTGACGACGATGAAGTCGAGGCCATCGAGGGCTGCCGGAAGGTGGGCGGTGGAACGCAGGTCGACGACGGTGTGGTCAGCGAAGAGGCGTAGCAGGTTGTCGTTGGGGGCACTGCCGTAGATTTCGAGCATGTTGATGCGGTCGCCCACGCGGAGGGTGAAGAAGTAGCTGTCGTCGAAGGTTATTGGGTAGTCTTCGATGGCCACACTGCCGTCGAGCCACCCTGTGGCGTCGATGGCGAAGTGCATGGTGGCTTGTGCTGTGCCGCCGGCTGGGACGTCGACTGTGGATATGGCGCGCTCATGGCCGTTGACGGACAACTTGAGTGGTACCCTCTCGGCATCGCGTGTGCCACTGTTGCGCACGGTGACTTTGACGCTCACGTTGCCGCCGGCGAAGTAGGCCGGTGCATCAAGTATGAGGGTGTCGATGAAGAGATTGTCTGTCTCGACGCCTTGCAGAGGTACAAGGGTGACGGTGGCGAGACTGTCGGTGGGTAGCGCATCTAGGTCGCTGCCGGCCTGCTGGAAGTCGCTGACGATGTATGCGTAGCGGTTTGCCGCCCCGCTCTGGCCCATGAAGTCGAGCTGCCGGCGCACGGCGTCGCTCAGGCGTGGCGAGGCAGGTGTTGGCTTGACGTCGTCGAGGGCTTCGAGGAACTCGTCGCGGCTAAGCCAGCGCATCTGTATACCGCTCATGTCGGAGGTGAGCAGTTGGTAGCGGTCGCCGATGGCATGGGCGGAGACTATCTCGCGGGCTTTGCGAACGGCTTCGTCGACGAGGCTGCCTTCTGCTGCGGCACTTTCCATGCTGTAGGTGTTGTCGACGTAGACGCTGACTACCGTGGTGCCGCCGCTGACGGTGCCGTTGCGGTTGGGGATGACGGGTCGTGCAAAGGCAAGCACAAGGAAGGTCACGGCGAGGATGCGGAGGACGAGGAGCAGCCAGCGGCGCAGTTTGCTGCTGCGACGGCTCTCGGTATGCAGTTCGGCGAGGCGGTCGACATTGCTGAAATAGACGGTGCGGTAGCGGTGGAAGTTGAAGAGATGTATGGCGATAGGTATGAGTACCGCCAGTAGTCCCCATAGGAATGCCGGATTGGCAAAGGTCATGCGCCCCCTCCTTTCCGGTAATGCTTGCAGACTCCGGTGAGGCCGCAGCTGTCGCACTTGGGCTTGCGGGCCTGGCACACGTAGCGGCCATGAAGGATGAGCCAGTGGTGGGCCTTGGAGAGCAGCTCAGAGGGTATGTACTTCACCAGTTCGCGCTCGGTGGCCAGCGGTGTCTTGGAATCTGTGGTAAGGCCTATGCGGTTGGCCACGCGGAAGACGTGGGTGTCTACAGGCATGGCGGGTTGGTCGAAGACCACGGCGGCAACCACGTTGGCGGTCTTGCGTCCCACGCCTGGTAGGCGCTGTAGGGCGTCAATGTCACTCGGCACCACGCCGCCATATTCGTCACGCAACATTCGCGCCAGGGCTGCGAGGTGGCGGCTCTTGCTGTTGGGGTAGGAGACGGAGTGTATGTAGTCGAATATCTGGTCCTCCGAGGCTTCTGCCATGTGCGCCGCATCGGGGAAGGCGGCAAAGAGAGCCGGGGTAACCATGTTGACGCGCTTGTCGGTGCATTGCGCCGAAAGTACCACGGCCACAAGCAACTGGAACGGCGTTCCATAGTGCAGCTCTGTCTCCGCAACAGGCATGGCCTCGGAGAAATAGTTTATCACTTGCTTGTATAAGTCGGACTTTCTCATTGTGTAAGCTCTAAGGATGTGATGACGGGGTAGTGGTCGGACAGTGAGGTCTTGAGGCGCTTGTAGCTGAGGGTGCGGAACTCTTTGCTGTGGAACACCATGTCGATGCGGAACTGCGGGAGCCAGTTGTGGCCGAAAGGAAGCCAGTGTTCGCTGCCACCTCTGTAGGTGTGGCACATGCCAAAGCCTTTGTCACGGTAGGTGTCATCAAGGTGTTCGCTCACTTGTGCGTAGAGCCACGACGACGGTATGTCGTTGAAGTCGCCGGCCAGCAGCACGGGCACGGTGCTTTCTGTGATGACGGGCTTCAGCTTCTCCTGCCATTCGCTCTCATGCTTGAGAATTGTCTCTTTGACTTTGTCAAGGGTGCGGTGCTTGCGCAGTGTGCTGTCGTTGATGTTCTCCACTTTGCCGTGGCGCAGTTTCTCTATCTCTTCGAGGTCTGTGCCGTCGAAGGCATAGCTGTCCATGTGTATGCAGCAGACACGGAAAAGTCTGTCGTTGAGCATCATCTCAACGAGCAGTTTCTGCTGGTCTATCTTCTTTACGTAGGTGATGGGTAAACGTGAGAACACTACTGTCCCGGAGGGAGAGGTACTTGAACCATGGGCTCCGTTGTAGTGGTTGTAGCCGAGAAGTATAAGACTGTCGGTGAGGTGCATCTTGCTTGGCGACTGGTACTCTTGCAGGCACATGATGTCTGGTTGATACTCGCGGACAATGTCAAGGCATTGTAGGGC
>JAEEGJ010015899.1_pt1 | contig 17428 bp, 16 predicted proteins | sample 8958761 | NCBI WGS metagenome assembly JAEEGJ01 (sample SAMN16246546, study PRJNA631951) | gut metagenome | biome: gut microbiome; feature: rumen; material: RS-attached | host: Bos | place: Iran: Karaj | collected 2018-10 | reverse complement strand
GGTGGTTAACTTCTTTCTGGTGACCGGACTCGCCGCCCTGATGCATTATTGGCTGGGCGTGGGCAGGGGCTACGTGTTCAACCTGGCTGTGGCCGTGATGATAGCCGTCTCGATGAAGCTGGGTTCGCTGTGGCAGGCGTCGGTGGAGGCACGCTTAGAGGCCAACGCGGCGCGCGCCGGTGCTGAGCTGAGCAACCTGCGCTACGAGATGAACCCCCACTTCCTGCTGAACACGCTGAACAACATCTATGCCCTGACGGCCTTCGACACGAAGCGCGCACAGGAGGCCATACAGCAGTTGTCGGCCATGCTTCGCCACATGCTCTACGACAATATGGAGGAGGAGGTACAGATGGAGGACGAGGTGAAGTTTATTGAGAGCTATATCAAGCTGATGAAGATTCGGCTGCCGGAGTCGGTAAAGGTCAGCTTCGATGCCAGCGAGGCACGGAATGAGGCAAAGATTGCACCGCTCATTCTGATACCGCTGGTGGAGAACGCCTTCAAGCACGGCATCAGTCCCACCCGCGAGAGCTTTATCAGCATCAGCCTGAAGGCCGACAAGGAGCAAATAGACTTCTGCATCGAGAACTCGAACCACCCGAAGAGGGCTAACGACGAAAGCGGCCACGGCATCGGGCTGACACAGGTGCAGAAGCGCCTGGAACTGACCTATCCCGGACATTACCGCTGGGACTACGGCCTGACAGCTGACCGAACGGTCTATCACTCGCACATACTAATCACACAAACCCAACAAACGAACTGAAACGACTATGACACTGACCTGTGCAATCATCGACGACGAGCCCCTGGCCGCCCAGCTTCTGGAGAGCTACGCAAAGGAGATACCGAGCCTGAAACTGACGGGAATCTATAACAGCGCACTGACCGCCATGGCCGGGCTGCGCTGTGCGCCCGTCGACCTGCTGTTCCTGGACATCCAGATGCCTGAACTGTCGGGCATGGAGTTTGCAAGGCTCATACCCAAGCAGACGCGCATCGTCTTTACCACCGCCTTCAAGCAGTATGCCGTCGACGGCTACAAGGTGTCGGCCTTCGACTACCTGATGAAACCCATCAGCTTCGAGACCTTTGCCGCAACCGTCAATAATGCGCAGGAGTGGTTCTCTATGCAGAGCCAGCAAATGGTCACGAACGAAGACCGTTTTATCTTCGTCAAGAGCGACTACCGCCTGGTGCGCATCATGCTCGATGACATTCTTTACATTGAAGGCGTGAAGGACTATGTACGCATCTGCCTGAAAGACGGCGAGCGCATCATGTCGCTCATCAATATGAAGCGGCTTGAGGAACTGCTGCCGCGACCTGAGTTTCTGCGCACACACCGCTCCTATATTGCGCACATGACCAATATCAGTACGGTTGACCGCCAGCGCATCATGTACGGCAAGGATGCCGTTCCCATCTCGGAGAACTATAAGGACGACGTGTCGAGATTCCTCGACCAGCACACGCTGGCTTAGTCATTTGCACCCGTATTACGGCTCCCGGTAACTGTTGAGGAGTTTCAGGTAACGCTCCCTGAATTCGTTCCAATGGTAGTAGGCTCCCTTAATCGACTTGAGGGGCAGCGCAGCCTCTTCCTCGTTAAGCAAAACCTTGAAGTAAACGTCGCCGTCGTTCTGCATACGATGGTAGAAGACAAACTGGATGTTGGCTGCCATGGGGTTCAGTTTGTAGTCATGCCACCCTTTACGGTCCAGCTGGTCGAGGTCGGCAATCTGCTGACCGCAGTCGTTCAGGTCGAGCAGGCAGGCCAGGGAGAGTACTGCCGAGTCGTGGCCGAATCGCAGCGTGGCACAGGGTTTTCCGTTGCTGACGCAACTGTCGGCCTCGTAGATGATCTGCCGCAACAGTTCACGCTGCACGAAGGGCTGACGCCCGCCGTTCAGCGGTGATGAGGCGTAGGTAACGTACGAGAGGGCATTGTCGCACAGCCAGTTCTCATAGAGGTCGTCGTCGGAGAACGTGTCGTACAGCGTCAGGCGATTGCTCAGGTCGGTGTTCTGCAGATGCGACGCCAGCTTGAAGAAAGAGACGTTGAAACGCGAAGCGTCGACCTCGCTTTTCACGTAGTCGGCATCGCTGAATAAAAGCTTCATCAGCTTGTCGGAAGTGTCGTGGCGCTTGCAGAATTCCTGGTAAGGTTCTGTCACCGACGGCTCCGTGGCATGGAGAGTGAACAGAGTGTCGGTGGGTGACATGTAGTACTGGTCGCGGCGCGTGGCATCATGGCTGACCTGCAACTTGGGGTTCAGCATGAGCAGTTGCTGGAGCATGCTCTCCATCGACAGGATGCTGCGTACCGATAGTGCGCTCCTGGCATCGATGTGGGCGTCGCCGGCAAAGACCTCGGGGAAACGCTCATACATGCGACGGGCAATCTGCTTCTGCTGTTCATGACCCAGTGGTGTCAGTTCGCCAAGGCGTTCCCGGGCGTCGTCCCTGATTCTCTGTATGCGCTGCAGGGCTGTTCTCCCCATGGGCGTCAGCTTCCCGAGCGACGCCGCGCGGAGCAGTGTGTTGTACGGATAGTCATAGTCTGTGGCTTCGTCAAGATAGTGGGAACCGCAACGTCCGAAGTGACTGACGTAGAAAGGCTTCATGCCGGGAGGAGCTGGCGTCTGCTGCTTCTTCGGAATCATGTAGGCCATGTTTCGGTTAGCCGTAATTCGCACGTTTTTAGCAATCTCCACCTTGGCCGTCTGGGCAGTGACAGTTGGCAGGAGCGCCACCAAAGAAAGAAAAAACAGCACCTTTCTCATAACTATTTTCCATTTTGCGTGCAAAGGTACGAAAATAATTCATATTTCATTACGCGTAATTCGTAATTATTTCCTATCTTTGCACACAAATTGTTCAGTTATGGCAAGAAAAACCCAATGGCAAGACGACTACTGGCTGCTGCTGATGCAGACTTACCTGCGCCGACCCGTCGGTGTCAAGCCTCTCTACAGTCGTGAAATGGTTCAGCTGGGACTGGAGCTGCATATCCACCCACAGGTTCTTTTGACAAAGATGCAGGAGATAGCAACGCTGGAGACACCGCGTGTAGAGCGTATCTGGAAGACCTATAGCGGCAATGCGACCAAGCTGGCCCGCGCGGCCCGACTGCTGCGCGAGATGAAAGGCTTCGGGCGCGCCGACGAATTCTATGAGGGGGTCGACCTTAACGAGACGTGGGAGAAAGACTGGCAGCCGCTTCCCGAGAATGAGCGGCTGATGCCGGTGATGCTCATCATGGTGCTCGACCTCTACTTCCGCCTGACGCCAGCCACCATGGTCGGCGAGACACCAGAGGTGAAAGAACTGGCAAAGCTGTTGGGGATTGGTGCGGATGAGGTGGTGGAGCTGCTGGATGTGTTCCAGCACTGCGATCCCTACCTGAACCGCCGCGACGTGACATTCAGTCCGCTGCTGTTGCCCTGCCAGGCCGTCTGGCAGCGCTATGGCAATAACGACACAGAGGCTCTGGTCGCCTTGGCCGGACAGTTGACAGATTACTTCAAATGACTCAGAACCAAGTTCAAGAACAGAAGCAGGAGCAGAAACAGGTACAGAACATCTCCGTGCAACAGCTACTGCAGGCGCAGTTGATAGAACTGCCCGTCACCCAGTTGCAGGAGCGCATCAATACAGAAATGGACGATAACCCGGCTCTGGAGATTGGTACCGACAGCCTGGATATCCCAGACAACCCTGACTATCCGGACAGCCCGGATTCACCGGATGCTCCCGACGACTTCGACAGCCAGCGCGAGCGCGAGGAGCGCCAGTCGGCTCTTGATGCCGCACTGGAGAGCATCGGGCGCGACGACGAGGAACTGCCCGTCTACCACGGTGGCGGCAGTGTCGATGAAGAGCGGGAGGAACTGGTCTATGGCCAGACGGTCTCCTTCTATGACCAGCTGAAGGAGCAGATGGCCCTCTCGAACCTGACAGAGCATGAGCGCGACATCATGGAGTACCTCATTGGCTCGCTCGACGACGACGGCCTGCTCCGCAAGCAGCTTGACGCCATCTGCGAAGAACTGGCCGTCTATCAAAACATTGAAAGCACGACAGAGGAGATAGAACGCGTGCTGTTGCAACTGCAGCAGTTCGACCCTGCGGGCATCGGTGCCCGCTCGCTACAGGAATGTCTGCTGCTACAGATTGAACGGCGCGACGACTCGCGGCTGAAGACGCTGATGGAACAGGTCGTCACCGACTACTTCGACGCCTTCACCAAGAAGCACTGGCACCGCATACAGTCGGCATTGAAGCTGAACGACTTGCAGGCAAAGACGCTCTTCGGCGAACTGCGCAAACTGAACCCCAAGCCCGGGGCTTCGATGGGCGAGAGCATCGGACGGTCGCTACAGCAGATAACCCCTGACTTCATCGTCGACACACAGGACGACGGCACCATCACCTTCACGCTGAACCAAGGCGACCTGCCTGAGCTGAAGGTGTCGCAGTCGTTTGCCGACTCTATGAAGGAATATCAGCAGAACCACGACCACATGAGCAGGCAAGCCAAGGAGGCTCTGCTCTATATAAAGAAAAAGGTGGATGCCGCACAGGGCTTTATCGATGCCATCCGCATGCGCCGCCAGACGCTGACCGCCACCATGCAGGCCATCATACAGCTGCAGCGGCAGTTTTTCCTCGACGGAGACGAGGCGTCGTTGCGGCCCATGATACTGAAGGACGTGGCCGAACGTACAGGCCTCGACCTGTCCACCGTTTCGCGCGTCAGCAATTCCAAGTATGCACAGACGCGCTGGGGCACGTTCCCCCTGCGTCACTTCTTCAGCGACAGCTACGTAACCGAGCAGGGTGAGGAACTGTCTACCCGGCGAATCAAGGCGGCATTGCGCGACATCGTCGACAGCGAGGACAAACGCAAGCCGCTGAGCGACGAAGCGCTGACAAAGCGCATGGCCGAGCAGGGCTATACCATTGCCCGACGCACCGTGGCCAAGTATCGTGAACAGTTAGGAATACCCGTTGCCAGACTGAGAAAATGAGAAAGATAACCCGAGAACGACAGATTATCATTGCGGCGAGGGTGGCCAGCATGCTGTTCACCCCGTTCTACCTGCCCATCCTGGGGCTGGTGGCACTCTTCTTCCTGTCATATCTCAGCCAATATCCGTTCCGCTACAAGTTCAACGTGCTGGCAGTTGTCTACTTCTTCACCATTCTGCTGCCGACATTCCTCATCCACCTCTATCGTAACTATCAGGGGTGGACGCCCATAGAACTGGGAAGTCGCGAGCGGCGCATCGTGCCGTACCTCATCTCTATCCTCAGCTACTTTGTCTGCTTCTACATGATGGGGCTTATGCACATTCCATTCTTTATGCGCAGCATCGTGGCCAGTGCGCTGATTATACAGATTGTCTGCGCCATCGTCAATAGCTGGTGGAAAATCTCGACACATACCGCCGGCATTGGCGGTGTGGCTGGAGCGCTGCTGGTCTTTTCCGACATATTCCGATTCAACCCCACCTGGTGGATGTGCTTTGTCATTGTCATCGCCGGCATCCTCGGCACCAGTCGCATGCTGCTCCGTCAGCACACCCTGCCGCAGGTGCTCGTGGGTTTCTTTACCGGCTTTGCCTGCGCCATACTGGCCATACTGAAACTATAACAACACTATAATATGAAACCATTAGTAAGCATTATCATGGGCAGCACCAGCGACCTGCCCGTCATGGAGAAAGCCTGCCGACAACTGGATGAGTTGCAGGTGCCCTTCGAAGTAAACGCACTCTCTGCTCACCGTACACCCGAAGCCGTTGAGCAGTTTGCCCACGAAGCCAAGGGGCGCGGACTGAAAGTCATCATTGCCGCCGCCGGCATGGCGGCAGCCCTGCCCGGCGTCATCGCTGCGCAGACTACCCTGCCCGTCATCGGTGTTCCTATCAAGGGAATGCTCGACGGACTCGATGCCCTGCTTAGCATTGTCCAGATGCCACCGGGCATTCCCGTGGCTACGGTCGGTGTGAATGCCGCCCAGAACGCTGCCATCCTTGCTGTCGAGATGCTGGCACTTGGCGACGATGCCATCGCTCAGCGCCTCGGTGACTATAAGGCTGGCCTGAAGGCCAAGATTGAGAAGGCAAACAAGGAACTCGCAGAGGTGAAGTATGAGTACAAGACGAATTAGCAGCGTCTGCCATGTTGGCAACATTGCCATCGGCGGCACGAATCCCATCCGCATTCAGTCGATGGCCACCACCGATACCAACGACACTGATGGTTCGGTGGCACAGGCCAAGCGCATTATCGATGCTGGCGGCGAGCTGGTACGCTTCACTACGCAGGGTACACGCGAGGCCGAGAACATGAAGAATATATCGGACCGGCTGAAGGCCGATGGCTATACGCAGCCACTTGTGGCTGACGTCCACTTTACGGCTCATACCGCAGATGTGGCCGCCCAGTACTGCGAGAAAGTGCGCATCAACCCCGGCAACTACGTCGACCCGGGCCGCACGTTCAAGCATCTGGAGTACACAGATGAGGAGTATGCTGAGGAGCTGCTGAAGATCGAGCGTAAACTCGTGCCCTTTATCAATATCTGCAAGGAACATAAGACTGCCGTACGTATTGGAGTCAATCATGGTTCGCTCTCCGACCGCATCATGTCGCGTTACGGCGACACGCCCGAAGGTATCGTCGAGAGTTGCATGGAGTTCCTGCGCATCTTCCGCCGCGAACGGTTCGACGATGTCGTCATCAGCATTAAGGCATCGAATACGGTGGTAATGGTTCAGACCGTCCGACTGCTGGTAAGGACAATGGACCAGGAGGACATGCACTACCCCCTGCACCTCGGTGTCACTGAGGCTGGTGAGGGCGAGGACGGCCGTATTAAGTCGGCTGTCGGCATAGGTGCGTTGTTGACAGAAGGTATTGGCGATACCATCCGCGTCTCACTGAGTGAAGAGCCGGAGAACGAGATACCCGTAGCACGTGAAATCGTCGATTCCATCGAAGAATGTAGCGACCTGCGCGCCCGTGCAGAGGCCAGCATCCAAGACGACACCGTCACCCTGACCATTGATGAGCCCGACTGGGAAACCTTCCAGTTGAAGGCTGCCATGGCTACTGGTGCCCTCTTTATCGACCGCCGTGCCACCAAGCTCCAGCTTTGTTCCGCGCAGTCCCTGTTCTCTGAAGCTCTCCTCGAAGAGCTCGCCGACGCTATCCTCCAGGCTGCACGCATCAAGTTTACCAAGACGGAGTACATCTCCTGTCCAGGCTGCGGACGTACTCTCTATAACTTGCAGGACACCATTGCCCGCATCAAGGCTGCTACCAGCCACCTTGTCGGACTGAAAATCGGCATCATGGGCTGCATCGTCAACGGACCGGGCGAGATGGCCGATGCTGACTATGGTTACGTCGGAGCCAGTCGGGGGCGCATTTCTCTTTATCGGCGCAAGGAGTGTGTTGAGAAGAATATCCCCGAAGAAGAGGCGGTCGACCGCCTGCTTCAACTCATAGCAGAGTCTGACTCGCGTGTTTAGCGCCAGATGGCGATGACTTATACTGAACTATGGCGGCCGCTGACGGCGGTTTACGACGAGCGGGAGGCGCAGGCCGTGGCGAGGCTGGTACTCGAAGAGCGCTTCGGTCTGACGATGGCCGACGTGCTGATGGGACGCATGCCCGACGAAGCAGAGTTGGCTGGCATTCAGCAGCGGCTGCTGACGGGTGAGCCCGTGCAGTATGTCTTGGGCTGGACTGAGTTCGGCGGACGGCGGTTTGCGGTCAGGCCGGGCGTGCTGATACCGAGACCTGAGACCTATGAGCTATGTCAGTGGATATCCCTCACGGGGCCTTGCGAGGTGCTCGACATTGGCACGGGCAGCGGTTGCATCGCCTGCACGCTGGCGGCTGAACAGCCGGAAGCGCGGGTGACGGGATGGGATGTCTCCGCAGTGGCCTTGGAAATAGCCCGCGAGAACGCCAAACGTACCAATGTTCACGTGTCGTTTGAGCTGGTGGATGTGCTGCGACGGTGTCGCAGCATGGGGGACAAGTGGGACTTCATCGTGAGTAACCCGCCCTACGTCTGCGAGCGCGAAAAGGCGGCGATGGAGCGCAACGTGCTCGACTATGAACCACACTTGGCCCTGTTCGTGCCCGACGACGACCCGCTGCTGTTCTATCGCGCCATTGCCGCCTACGGACAGGAGACGCTGAAGCCCGACGGCTGGCTCTACTTCGAGCTGAATCCCCTCTACGCCAGCGACGTTCAGCGCCTGTTAAGTATGATGTTGTATCACAACATCGAAACCAAGGAAGACCAATACGGCAAACAACGAATGATAAGAGCGCAACGATGAAGGAAGTAACCGAGCAGGGAGCCTACCTGCAACTGGCCCAGCTCTGCGCACGCAGCGAGCACTGCCAGCACGAGCTGACGGAGAAGATGCGGCGGTGGGGCATGAGCGACGAGGCGCAGGCCCGCGTGATGGCGCGGCTCGTCGGCGAGCGCTATGTCGACGACGAGCGCTATGCCCGCGCGTTTGTGCGCGATAAAATAAGGTATAACAAGTGGGGCCGCCGCAAGGTGGAGCAGGGGCTTTGGGCGAAGCATATCGACGACGACATTCGTGAGCGCGTGCTCGGCGAGGTCGGCGACGACGAGTACCTCAGCGTACTGCGCCACCTGCTGCAGCAGAAGCGGCGCAGCGTCAAGGCCGACAGCGACTACGAGCTGAACCAGAAGCTGGTGAAGTTTGCCCTCAGCCGCGGCTTTACTTACGACATCATCCGCCAGTGCATCAGCGGCGACATCGACGACGTGGATGAAAAAGATTAGCTTGTGGCAGCGCCTGCTCGACCTCCTGGCCCCGCGCCTCTGCACGGTATGCGGCCGGCGGCTGTCGCTGTCGGAGCGGGTTCTGTGTGCGTCGTGCAACATGCACCTGCCGCGGACGGGCTTCCAGCTGAATGCCAGCGACAACATGATGGCGCGGCTCTTCTGGGGCATCATTCCCGTGGAGCGCGCGGCAGCGCTGTTCTATTACGAAGCCAGTTCGAAGGACAGTAACATCATCTACGACCTGAAGTACCACGACCACCCCGAGATAGGCGAGGAGATGGGGCAGATGATTGCCCGAGAGTTTGCAGAGTCGGGGTTCTTCGACGGCATCGACCTGATAGTGCCCGTGCCGCTGGCCCGCAGCCGTCAGCGCCACAGGGGCTACAACCAGAGCCAGTGCATAGCCAAGGGCATTGCTGACGTCACGGGCTTGCCCCTCAGCAAGCGTGCCGTGCGCCGCACCACCTTCAAGAAGAGCCAGACGCAGATGGGGCGCTGGGAGCGGCAGGAGAACGTGGCCGATGTGTTCCGCCTGACCGATGCCGCAGCGGTTAGCGGCAAGCATGTCCTGCTGGTCGACGATGTGGTGACCACCGGTGCCACGATGACGGCCTGCGCCCGCGAACTGCTCACTGCCGGCAATGTCAGGCTGAGCCTTTTGTCGCTCGGCTTTGCCAAGTCGTAAACGGTTAGTTTAACCTGAATTATAATCTTTTATAGGTGCCGATGGGCGCAATGTCGATATTTTTTAGTACTTTTGCGCCCGAATTAACGAAAAAGCATTATGAAGCAGAAACGCCAGATAGCCATTCTCGGCTCCACGGGGTCGATAGGCACCCAGGCGCTCGAGGTCATCGGCGAGCATAGTGACCTTTATGAGGTCTACTGCCTGACAGCTAACAACAAGGTGGAACTGCTGGCCCAGCAGGCCCATCAGTTCAAGCCCGCTGCCGTGGTCATTGCCAACGAGGCGCGCTACGACGAGCTGCGGCGGCTGATGGACGACCTGCCCGACGTGAAGGTCTATGCCGGTGCGCAGGCCCTCGACGAGATTGTCGAGGCCGGTCCCATCGACATGGTGCTCACGGCGATGGTCGGCTTTGCCGGACTCTCGCCCACCATCCACGCCATCAAGGCCGGTAAGGCCATTGCCCTGGCCAACAAGGAGACGCTGGTCGTGGCCGGCGAGCTGATTCTCCAGCTGGCGCAGCAGTACCATACCCCCATCCTGCCCGTCGACAGCGAACACTCGGCCATCTTCCAGTCGCTGGTCGGTGAAGACCAGAACCCGATAGAGAAGATTCTGCTGACCGCCTCGGGAGGCCCCTTCCGACTGAAGTCGATGGAGGAGATTGCCCACATGACGAAGGCCGACGCCCTGCGCCACCCGACGTGGGACATGGGTGCGAAGATTACCATCGACTCTGCCTCAATGATGAACAAGGGCTTCGAGGTCATCGAAGCCAAGTGGCTCTTCGGCGTCGATGCCAAGCAGATTCAGGTGCTCGTCCACCCGCAGTCTATCGTCCACAGCGCCGTGCAGTTCCAAGACGGCTCGGTGAAGGCGCAGCTCGGCGTGCCCGACATGCGGCTGCCCATCCAGTACGCCTTCTCCTTCCCCCGCCGACTGCCCCTCAGTGGCGAGCGGCTCGACCTGTTTGCCGCTCAGAAGCTGGAGTTCTTCGAGCCCGACCTGAAGAAGTTCCGCTGCTTGGCAATGGCCTACGAGGCACTGGCCAAGGGAGGCAACATGCCCTGCATTGTCAATGCTGCCAACGAGATAGTGAACCGCGCCTTCCTCGAGGACCGCTGCGGCTTCCTCCAGATGGGCGACGTCATTGCCGAGACCATGCAGCGGGCCACATTCGACAAGGCTCCCACCTACGAGACCTACATCGCGACCGACGCTGAGGCCCGGCGTATTGCAACCGAATTGCTCAACAAATCGTAACTCGAAAATAAGTAAATCGTAAATAATGGAAGTATTTCTGATAAGACTGTTACAGTTCATGCTGGCTATCAGCCTGCTCGTGCTGCTCCACGAACTGGGGCACTTCACCTTCGCCAAGCTCTTCAAAGTGCGCGTGTCGAGGTTCTACCTGTTCTTCAATCCCAAGTTCCACATTCTCAGCACCTACGACACCTGGCTGCGCCGACTGCTGAAGCTGAAGCCCGAGGTGGTGCCCACGAAGAAGGACGAGGAGGGCAACGAGAAGAAGGAGTACGTTGGCACGGAGTACGGCCTGGGCTGGCTGCCGCTCGGCGGCTACTGCGCCATCGACGGCATGATCGACGAGACCAACCAGAAGCTCAGCGAGAAGGCCCAGCCCTGGGAGTTCCGCACGAAGCCTGTCTGGCAGCGCCTGCTCATTATGATTGGCGGCGTGCTGGTCAACTTCCTGCTGGCGCTGTTTATCTACTCGATGATCCTGTTCCACTGGGGCGACACTTACATCCCCGTGAAGGACATGACGATGGGTATGAAGTTCAACAGCGAGGCCAAGGCACTCGGCTTCAAGGACGGCGATATATTAGTAGGTACGGAGAAGGGCGAGTTCAAGGACTTCTCGGCCGACCTTTACCGCGACATCTCCGAGGCTAAGCGCGTCGACATTGTCCGCGATGGCAAGCCGATGAGCCTCACGCTGCCCGGCGAGCTCAACCTGCTCGGCATGCTGAAGGCTGAACCGTCGTTCGTACGTCCGCTCATCCCCGCCGTCATCGACAGCGTGATGGCCGACACGCCCGCCGCCAGTATCGGTCTGCAGAAGGGCGACCGCATCATTGCCATCAACGGCTCGCCCGTTGATTCCTACAATGAATTTACCGACCAGATAGGCCGTCTGAGCGATGTCATGGCTGTGGCCAAGACCAGCGAGGACAGCATGAAGGTGCGCCGCGCCACCATCGCCTTTACCCGTGGCGAGACGACGGACACGGCCGAGGTTGTGCTCTCGCCCGAGCTGACCGTGGGCTTCTTCGTGAAGACGCTGGCCGGCGTCTACAAACCCTACACCCGCGAGTACGGCTTCTTCGAGAGCATCCCTGCCGGCATCAAGTATGGCTGGAACGTGCTTGCCGGCTATGTCGACGACATGAAGTACGTCTTCACGGCCGACGGCGCCAAGTCGCTCGGTGGCTTCGGGGCCATCGGTAGCCTGTTCCCGCCCGTCTGGGACTGGTATCTGTTCTGGAAGATGACGGCCTTCCTCTCGATTATCCTTGCCTTCATGAATATCCTGCCCATTCCGGCTTTGGACGGCGGCCACGTGCTGTTCCTGATGTACGAGGCCATCACGCGCCGCAAGCCCTCGGAGCAGTTCATGATACGTGCTGAGTATGTCGGCTTCGGCATCCTCATCCTCTTGATGGTCGTGGCCAACCTCAACGACATCCTGCGCTGGCTCGGCTATATGTAAGCGCCCTTTTCCCGCTTTTCTCCCTGCTGCCGACTGTCTTTGTAGACGGTCGGCAGCAGGGCTGTTTTATGGACTGTTTGTATTAATATTAAATTTTTCTTCGCAAACGTTTGCAATTATCATTATTTTTTGTTAATTTTGTCCCGTGAACGTGTGCGCACGTACCTAATACTGATTATTCAATAACACTTAAATAATTTAAATTCAACAACTTATGTGGTTAATCAATTCATCAATTGGTAGAAAAGTTGTAATGTCTGTGACGGGCATTGCGCTGATCTTGTTCCTGACGTTCCACTGCTGCATGAACATCGTCGCGCTATTCTCGGAAGAGGGTTACAACATGATTTGCGAATTCCTGGGCGCCAACTGGTATGCTATTGTGGCAACACTTGGCTTGGCTGCCCTGGCAGTGATTCACATCGTATTTGCTTTCATCTTGACAGCACAGAACCGTACGGCTCGTGGCGACAACCGCTACGCTGTTTCAACAACGGTCAATGCAGGCAAGGTGGAGTGGTACTCCAAGAACATGCTCGTACTGGGACTCATCATCCTCGTCGGCCTGTTGCTGCACCTGGCTAACTTCTGGTACAACATGATGTTTGCCGAGATTTTCGGCGTCATCGGTACCCACAGTCCTGCTGACGGCTTTGCCTACATCAAGGACACGTTCTCGAACCCCGTGCTCTCTATCCTCTACCTGATTTGGTTTGTTGCCATCTGGTTCCATCTGGCTCACGGCTTCTGGTCTGCCATGCAGACATTAGGCATCAACGGTAAGATCTGGCAGAAGCGCTGGCATTGCATCGGACTCATCTACGTCACGCTGCTCATGCTCGGCTTTGCCGTTGTCGTTCTGGCCTTCTGGTTCGGTTGCGCTCCCTCACTCTGCGACGGTAGCTGCTGCGCTTAAATTGAAAATCGAAAATCCGTAAATCGAAAATTAAAGTTATGGCTAAAGTAATAGATTCTAAGATTCCCGCAGGTCCCGTACCTGAGAAATGGAAGGAATATAAGGCTCATCAGCGTCTGGTCAACCCTAAGAACAAGCTGAAGCTCGACGTCATTGTTGTTGGTACCGGCTTGGCTGGTGCATCGGCAGCAGCTTCTCTCGCCGAGATGGGTTTCAACGTGTATAATTTCTGCATTCAGGACTCTCCACGTCGTGCTCACTCTATTGCTGCTCAGGGCGGTATCAACGCCGCCAAGTGCTATCAGAACGATGGTGACTCGGTCTATCGTCTGTTCTACGACACCGTGAAGGGCGGTGACTATCGTGCCCGCGAGGCCAACGTCTATCGTCTGGCTGAGGTCTCAAACAACATCATCGACCAGTGCGTGGCTCAGGGCGTTCCCTTTGCCCGTGAGTATGGCGGCATGCTGGCCAACCGTTCGTTCGGTGGTGCCCAGGTGAGCCGTACGTTCTATGCCAAGGGTCAGACCGGCCAGCAGCTGCTGCTCGGCGCCTATAGCTCGCTGAGCTGCCAGGTAAACGCCGGTAAGGTGAAGCTCTTCACCCGCTACGAGATGGAGGATGTGGTCATTGTTAATGGTCGCGCCCGCGGTATCATTGCCAAGAACCTGACCACTGGTAAGCTGGAGCGTTTCTCGGCAAATGCCGTTGTCATCGCTACTGGCGGTTATGGCAACACCTACTTCCTCTCTACCAACGCCATGGGCTGCAACTGCTCGGCTGCCGTTCAGTGCTATCGTAAGGGTGCCTACTTTGCAAATCCCTCTTACGTGCAGATTCACCCCACTTGTATCCCCGTTCACGGTGACAAGCAGTCGAAGCTGACGCTGATGTCTGAGTCGCTGCGTAACGATGGCCGTATCTGGGTTCCCAAGAAGATTGAGGATGCCAAGGCTCTGCAGGCCGGAACGAAGCAGGGTTGGGAGATTCCCGAGGAGGACCGCGACTACTATCTGGAGCGCCGCTACCCGGCATTCGGTAACCTCGTTCCCCGTGACGTTGCTTCGCGTGCCGCTAAGGAGCGTTGCGACAAGGGCTTCGGCGTGAACAACACCGGTCTGGCCGTGTTCCTCGACTTCTCTGAGTCTATCAACCGTCTGGGCCTTGATGTCATCATGCAGCGTTACGGCAACCTCTTCGAGATGTACGAGGAGATTACCGACGTGTTCCCCGGCGACGTTGCCAACGAGATCAACGGCGTGAAGTACTACAAGCCGATGATGATCTATCCCGCCATCCACTACACAATGGGTGGTATCTGGGTTGACTACGAGCTGCAGACCTCTATTCCCGGTCTGTTCGCTATCGGTGAGTGCAACTTCTCCGACCACGGTGCCAACCGTCTTGGTGCTTCGGCACTGATGCAGGGTCTGGCCGATGGTTACTTCGTGCTGCCTTACACCATCCAGAACTATCTGGCCGACCAGTCAATCTGGGGCAAGATCAGCACCGACCTGCCCGAGTTTGCCGAGGCAGAGAAGGCAGTTGACGCAGAGATGGATCGCCTGCTGAAGATTCAGGGTAAGCGCTCTGTCGACTCTATCCACAAGGAGCTGGGTCACATCATGTGGGAGTATGTCGGCATGGGTCGCACCGCTGAGGGCCTGAAGACGGGTCTGAAAAAGATGCAGGAGCTGCAGAAGGAGTTCGATACGAACCTCTTTGTGCCCGGCACGAAGGAAGGCCTGAACATCGAGCTCGACAAGGCCATTCACCTGCGCGACTTCTTCACCATGGGTCAGCTCGTAGCCTTCGACGCTCTCTCCCGTAACGAGTCCTGCGGTGGTCACTTCCGCGAGGAGTATCAGACCGAGGAAGGCGAGGCAAAGCGCGACGACGAGAACTACTTCTACGTAGGCTGCTGGGAGTACAAAGGCAAGGGCAACGAGCCCGAGCTCATCAAGGAGCCGCTGGAGTACGAGGCAATTAAAGTACAAACGAGAAATTATAAAAACTAAGTAACCGGTCCGGTATGTTGCTGTATCACAGCAACCTCCGCCTTAAATAAATGAAATTATGGCTAAAAGTATAAGCTTCACCATCAAATTTTGGCGCCAGAACGGGCCAAAGGACCAGGGACACTTTGACTCTTACGAGATGAAGGACATCCCTGACGACACTTCATTCCTCGAGATGCTTGACATCCTGAATGAGTGTCTCATCAACGAAGGCAAGGAGCCCTTCGTGTTCGACCACGACTGCCGCGAGGGTATCTGCGGTATGTGCTCACTCTACATCAACGGTACGCCTCACGGCTTGACAGAGCGTGGTGCCACCACCTGTCAGCTCTACATGCGCCGCTTCAACGATGGCGACGTCATCACCGTCGAGCCCTGGCGCTCAGCTGCCTTCCCCGTCATCAAGGACTGTATGGTCGACCGCGGTGCCTTCGATAAGATTATCCAGGCTGGCGGCTACACCACCATCCGCACCGGTCAGGCTCAGGATGCTAACGCCATCCTTATCCCCAAGGAGGATGCCGACGAGGCTATGGACTGTGCCTCTTGCATTGGCTGTGGCGCCTGCGTAGCTGCTTGTAAGAACGGCTCTGCCATGCTCTTCGTATCATCAAAGGTTAGCCAGCTCGCCCTCCTTCCCCAGGGCCGCGTAGAGGCTGCCCGCCGTGTGAAGAACATGATTGCCAAGATGGACGAGCTCGGCTTTGGCAACTGCACCAACACCCGCGCCTGCGAGGCTGTCTGCCCGAAGAACGAGACCATCGCCAACATCGCCCGCCTCAACCGCGAGATGATCAAGGCTAAGCTGGCAGACTAATCATTGAACAGGCAAGACCTCACAAGGTGTATGACACTTTGTGAGGTCTTCCTTTCTTTCATCTCCATTACTCTGATGGTGGGAGGATACACATTATTATATATGTAGTTGGATCATTTCTTTTGTATTATGAAAAAGTTATTTGTTCTATGTTTTGCATCATTTCTGGCTTTAGGTTTTCTCGCCTGCTCCAGCGATGAAGAGCAAGCCATCGTATATGATTATGATGAATTGCCCACTTGGCTGGTACCTCAGGCCAAAGAGATGTCGGAGTCTTTTAAGGACTTTAAGGGAGATTCGTCTTTACTCTATAGCATCAAACGTACGACAGGAATACATGGTGAGACTGTATATTTTATCAACCGGATTTGGGATTCTTGTTTGATGTGCAATCTCTACGATGAGAATGGAAATCCCGTTGTCTATACTGATGTTTTCGGAGATAAAGATATGTTGGATAACGAAAATTGGGAGGTAATCTTTCCTAAGGTGAAATAGTATCTAGTCAAGGCTTTTAAGCTGACAAAGTCTTACACCTAAATTAATTAAAACAGCATATCCGCGCGGATATGCTGTTTTTGCTGTTGATTTCATAGGTTTTTTTGAGTCACACAGATCTCACCGATCCCACAGATAATCCAGAACCCCCGGAAACAGCATGAAGAGAAAATAAATCTGTGAGATCTGTGGGATCTGTGTGACATGGTTGGATTATTGTAGATTTAAGGTCTTCTACACCATCTTAGGTTTAGACGTCGATGGCAAGCTTTTCGCAGATGAAGCCGACAATCTTCGGCGGCAGCACCTTCACGTTGGGCTGCAGACCCATCGCCTCCAACTCCTGCCGGAACGGCCGCAGCCAGTTCATCAGCGTCTGTACGCTGACGCCGGCCTTCATGGCCAGCTCTGATTTTGACATTGCTTTCATTTATCTTACAATTGAAGAATTAATAATTGATGTATGTAATTCCCCTCCTGAGTCAGGAGGGGCCAGGGGTGGTCTGAACATCCGAACACTGTCAATGTCACCATCCCCTCCTTCAGACCCCTCCTAACCTCCCCTAACTCAGGGGAGGAACTGCCGGACAGTGTCCCTCCGCGTTTTTCCGTGCCAAGAAAACTGAGGCCGTTCAGACCCCCTCTAACTCCCCCTGACTCAGGGGGAGAACTGAGACGTTTGGCGCCGCCATCCGGGTGGTTTGGAGCCTCCAAACGGGGTGAATGGCGCCGCTATTCGGGGCGTTTGGCGCCGCTTTTCGGAATCAATACAGATACAGATATATACACTTGTTTTTATAGATTTCTCACGCGTACCGTGTGTGCGCAGTACGCGAGGACTCCTTAGAAAACACCTGTATCGTCTGTATCTGTATCAGCTCCATGAGCCATCAGCCGACGGATGGAGAG
>JAEEGJ010015898.1_pt1 | contig 17429 bp, 17 predicted proteins | sample 8958761 | NCBI WGS metagenome assembly JAEEGJ01 (sample SAMN16246546, study PRJNA631951) | gut metagenome | biome: gut microbiome; feature: rumen; material: RS-attached | host: Bos | place: Iran: Karaj | collected 2018-10 | reverse complement strand
GATAGTTGACGCACATACGGTGTGCGATGGCCCTGTGCTGCCGGGCGCCGAGGCGGGTGAGGTCGCCATCGCGGCGATAGGCATCGCCGTATGCCACCTTCAGTCTTCGCAGCGCATCTTCGCCGAGTGGGGTGAGCAGCCGCATCGTCTGCGCAGTATCGAGTTTCCCGACCAGGTATTTATACTGTTTGTCGTCGGTGATATACCGTGCACCATGGCGGCCATAATGACTGATATAGAAGGGTTCATACCCCGGAGGGGGCGGTGTGAGATGCCCCGTGGGGTTGGGATAGTTGCAATAGTTGCTGCTCGCCAGTTCTAAATGCGACAGCAGTTCCTGCCTCGACGTTTGGGTCCATGCGGCGAGCGAGACTCCTATGGCCAAGGCAACGAGCACAAATCTATGATATCTCATAGCCGAAAGATTGAAGATTATGGTTTTGGCAGGGATGACAGGTCAAGGGATAGCCCTTGACGTCAATTCCGGTTTTTATTTATCTCACTACCTGTGTGAACTCAGGCTGTGCACCTTGCTCCTTCCCTACCGTGACGTAGATGGTCGAAGTAGATTCGGCCCCATTACGGCCTTGACTCTTGACAATGAACTTATAGTCGGTACTCTCGGCGGTCTCTCGTTTGCCTACTGTAGAAGGCGTGCCGAGGGGGAACTGATAACTGGAGCAGGCGGCGTCGAAGATGGCCTTTTCTGCTTCGGTTACAGGCTGTTGGGCGGAATACTCAGGCAATTTCTCCACAGTGCCCTCCTTAAATCCCCTCTCCTTCAAGAAACGGTCGAGTTCCTTTGGTGCAGCAGCCACTCTAGCAGTGCGTACACCATATCCCGACTGTATGGTAGCCTTGGGCAAAGCCTTGACAAGGGCATCGGTCGAGGTGTTCAGACCACCGCTGCCAAAGGTGCAGAAAGGCACAATGGTCTTTCCTGCGAAGTCATTGTCTCTGACGAGGGTGGCGATAGGTGTGGCATAAGTGCCGAACCAGATGGGATAGCCGAGGAAAATAACGTCGTAGTCGGCGAGTTTCGACTTCAGTGGTTTGAGGGCTGGAAGTTCGCCACTCTGCATCTCACGCTGACCGCGCTGCATGGTTTCCCCAAAATTACCGGTATAGGGTGTAACAGCCTCGATACATTCGATGTCGGCTTGTAGTTGCCGTTGCAGTTCTTCTGCCACGGTCTTGGTACTTCCTGTTTCGGAAAAGTAGAGCACGAGTTTCTTCTGTGCGTAGGATGTGGTCATTGCTGCCATAAAAGCAAGAAATAGAATGAGTTTTTTCATAATGAATATGGTTTTTGTTGGAATACTGCAAAATTACGTTTTTCTTTGCACAAGACAAACTTTTTACCCCGTTTTTATCGGAAAATAAATGAAACATCGGCATTTCTTTGTTTCATTTTTTTCTTCATATCGATTATTTTTTATACTTTTGTACGGCCTTCAACTTTGCTTACAAATAGCGACATGCCGACAACCTCCTACTCGTGGGCATCATCTTACAACAAGGAGACAAAGACACACTCCTGCAATATCATGTACGGATAGCCCCAAACCCGCTGAAGTTAGGGCGTTGCCATTTTTGCATTAGCATAGAGAATGTGTTTTTATAATCATTATACTTTATATCTCACCAATCCCTACGCTCATGGTGAAACAAGACAAAGAAGCAAATAGTCCCACCGAAAAGACACAACGGTATGAGACATTGTGCACGGCAGTGGAGCAGTCGTTACATCGCAAGATGATAGCACAGACAGATTTCGACTTCCTTGTCGAAGCCATCTACACCTGCACCCGTGAACTGCTCAGTGCCACCACACTCAAGCGCCTATGGGGCAAGGTGCAGTCCGACTACACTCCCAGTGCCCATACGCTCAATATCTTGGCGCAGTTTCTGGGATATTCCGATTTCGACGGTTTCTGCCAACACCAACAAGCGAACGACACGCCTCCCAGCAATCCTGTCCTCAGCGAGCACATCGATGTGGAAAAGGACATCAACATCGGCGACGAGATCACGCTCTACTGGGCACCAGGGCGGGTATGCCATATCCGATACCTCGGCCAACTCCAGTTTGTGGTGATAGAATCGGAGATGACACGCCTGCAACCTGGTGACACTTTCAGTTGTAATGTTTTCATCAATGGCGAGCCACTCTATCTGAAGAATCTCCGCCAGGCTGGCCACCCACCTTTCAATTATGTCTGTGGAATGAAGGGGGGCATCCGTTATGAGCGCAGTAAGCAAGCATGAACGACTCCGACAACAGTTCCTCAAAATTCCTCGTCGACGACTACGAGGGTATCAGCTCCGACTTCATCGATGTGGAGCCGCTACCCTCGCGTGGAGGACATTGCGACCTCTTCAAGGCCAAGCGCTATGGCCGATGGTATCTGCTCAAGTGCCTAAAGGAAGAACAGGCAACCTTTCCCGTCTATCAGCAGATGTTACGAAAGGAATTTGAGATTGCAGTGTCGTTGCAGCACCCTTCCGGCATGCAGGTGATGGCTATCGAGGAGGTAACGCTGCCAAAACGAGGCGCCGCACTTTGTATCGTCGCCGAGTGGATTGACGGACGCACTCTGACATCCTACCTCGACGAAAACCCCTCGCAGCAGGAGCGGCAGCGCATCTTTCGCGAAATCGCCGAGGGTGTCGCCTATATCCATTCGCAGCAGGTGGTGCACCGCGACCTGAAGCCCTCGAATATCATGGTTACCCATAATGGCGACTATGTGAAAATCATCGACTTCGGCCTCGCCGACACCAATAGCCATGCCATCCTAAAGCAGCCGGCAGGCACCATGCAGTATATGGCACCGGAACAGTTGCAACACTCCGTAGCCGACGTGCGCAACGACATCTACTCCCTTGGGGTCATCATGCAGGGAATGGGGCTGAAAGGGCACCACTACCGTCGCGTCATCACGCGCTGTCTGCAACCCATCGACCAGCGTTACCAGCAGATGGACGAACTCTTGAGAGACCTCAACAGCCGTCGCCGACAATACCTGCAGTGGGGCATCTCCGCCCTCCTCGTGGCGGGCATCATCGGCATCTTGATATGGCAGGTGCTTCACCTTCAGCGCAATGCCGCCGAACAACAGTTGCAACTCCGCATCCTCAACCACGAAATCATCGGTTTCGCCGACCCAGAGGCCAAAAGGCTCTGTGTGGCGCATTGGGACACCGACGGCGACGGAGAACTGAGTTATGAGGAGGCAGAGGCGGTCGACAGCCTCGGGAATGTTTTTTCGGGCAACCAGCGGTTGCGCACCTTCGACGAACTGCAATATTTCACAGCCCTGAACGCCATCGATGCCGGGGCTTTCCGCGACTGCGTTGCCTTGCAGTCAGTGCGCCTCCCGGCCTCCGTGCGCTTCATCCGTGGCAATGCCTTCCGTCATACGGCCATAGAGCGGTTCACCTTCCCCGGCACGGTGGCAGGCCTGGGCGACCATTTCTTGGAAGACTGCCCCAGACTGGAGACGGTCATCTTCGAGTCGCGTCTGCCTCAGAACAACATGACCGAGGAGAGCACGCCTTTTGTCAACTGCCCGAGGCTCACCACTATTTTCGTACCATATTTTAGCATCGACCAACTGCGGCGGGGAAAGCAAGTAAAAGATAGCGGGATAGACTTGGAAACAATAGAAAGGACAGCCATTGACAAAAGCTATGTTTATCGACTTTGGTTGGAATGGGGAACCGTCTTTCCGCTGATGACCGACCATATCCGCTTTGTCGACCCTGTGGTCAATGACATCTGTATCAGGCGATGGGACCGCGACGGCGACCGTCACCTGTCCATCGAAGAGGCGGAGGCCGTCAGGACACTTGGCAACGCCTTCACAGGGAATCCCGAAATCACGTCGTTCGATGAGTTGAGGTTTTTCACAGGAATCACGGAACTCAGTCGCAGTGCCTTCGAAGAGTGTGTCAACCTGACGTCGGTGACACTGCCTCACTCCCTGAGGGTAATCAACAGCGATGCCTTCCAGATGTGCTCATCGCTGCAGTCCATCATCCTTCCCGACCAATTGGAACGATTGGAGAACTACGCCTTTTTGTCCTGTGACCTGGAGGAGATTTACATTCCTGCCAGCGTCACCTCCATCTCCCCCAGTGCGTTCAACGGCAACTGCCGGTTGCGCAAGGTGGTGGTCAGCGACAAAAACCCTGTTTATGACAGTCGCGAGCAGTGCAACGCCATCATCGAAACGGCCACCAACACGATGGTAATTGGCAGTGTCACGGCATTCTTTCCACGCAGTGTCGACAAGATGTCCGACGAGCCATTCACGGGCTACGACCGCCCCTCACTCGTCATTCCCCGACAGGTGAAGCATATTGGTCAATGGGCCTTCTCCTGTGTCATCGACACCGTCTATTGTGAGTCACCTGTCCCTGCGGAGTGGCATGGTCCAACCACCTTATTCGCCACCAGGCCTGTGATATTCGTTCCCAAAGGCTCACTCGATGCCTATCGCCAAGCCAACGGCTGGAGCCGTTATGCCGACAGTATCAGGGAATGTTCAAAATACCATCAGATGCCATCAAGGTAGAAGGTCACGCCATCCATGTATTTCTCATACAGTTCAGGCTTTCAGGTTTTAAAGTATTCATGTACCGTGGCTAGTTCCAGTTCTTCGGGCAGCCGTTTCAACTATAGAAAAAATGCCAGATAAGTGGGGATATATTATTCTTCTCCTCAAAATTTACCTGGCTTAAAAAAGCGAAATACTCATAATTTATTATTTACTTTTCCGCAAAATTCTCAAAATTCAACAGCAAAAACCCCATTTAGTTCCCTCTCGATTATTGGGTCAGCCATCACCTTACAAGCTTTACTATCCGCGCGGCATCGGAGCGCGTGAAGCCACGGGCTACAATCTCCCTGCCGCCCCTTGTCTCAATGTAGATGTCGGCGAAGAGCAGGTGCTTCTGAATCGACATGCTGCCGATGGCCCCGAACCTCACCCGACTTTCCTTGGAGCCGATGACACGTGGTTTCCTGTAGATCAGCACCTCTTCCTCGTCGTTGATAATGATTTCATCAGGGAACACGGAATTGCCATTACCCGACACACGGGATGCATAGAACTTGTAGATCATAAACGATTTTTAGAATTTTGTGGGAAGACTCTGGATCATAGGGTTGGTTTTGAATGGTCTAAAGAACCATTTCATTTAGTCAGCCTAGTAAATAAAAGAAAATCCTAATAGGAAGTGTTATAATAAACCACGTAATTTCAATTATAATCCACAGAATTTTAAATGGAACCCAAAAACATCCATCTTCAGTCTGTCCATTCCATGAGTTTTTCAGATAACCTGATATTTTGTTTTTTTTAGTTCATAAGAGATAATAATGAATATTTTTAATATTGGGAACTATTCTGAATAGTCTATTAGAATCATTTCCTTATAATCATATCAAAGACCAAAATCATCATTAAGAATCCGGCTCTGTGTTTTATGGATATAAAAAGATGCAATTCTTGTTAAAAACATTTATTATTGTATGATTGAATTTAAGAGAACGTCCTTTTGTCCTGCCAATTCTCCTATCTTCCTCTTTTAATATTAGACAAATATGCATTTTGTTTAGGATATTCTCTATCGATTTGCTGTTTACAGTTTTTAATTTGATCAATTCTTCAAGAATCAACTTTATGGGTATTACATGGTCCTCTTGAAACATCTGCTTAAAAATAAACGTAGAACTTGGTGATAGTGTTGTTAGAAGCCCTGCTCCTTTTGCACCTGTATAAAGTGAGTAGCATTTAGGTGTTATAAGATTGTTACAAGTCACTTTATCATTGTGCTTATAACATTTAATGCTATCTTTACATAATTCATTCCAACGATTAATCGCCCCACATGAAATATGTCGGTTAGATGGTACTATCTTATAATGCCGTATAGTTTGCCCCAAAAGATAACGCAACCCCCTTAAATCTTCTTTGTCTGCTTGCTTACAGTTTAGGAGAGTCTTGTATTCTATAAGTAGGCTTTTGACTGAAGTAATTATAGCAGTGTTTATCATGTTAAAATAATGTTTGGTGAAAGTGAATCAAAGAATCCGTACTAGTTTTCATTAATGTCCCCTATCGAAAGAATCGAAAGACATGATAAATTACCATTGAGAACGGTTCCCTATAATCATAAGAACCGTCCCCAATTATTAGAGATATAATGAACATTTATGATTTACTTTTTATTGAGAAGATTCTCATAATAATCCAACTGTTGGGTGAATTCAGGATCACCGCGAAGGCTGCGTCCTTTAATTAGCACTTGCTCTAATTTATCCCTCCATGCTTGTGATACATCGACACTTTTTCCACACTTTAATGACATTATAGGGTTAAAATTTAAACCTTTCTTTTTTCGAGATTGACTAATTGCCAAAGAGCAAAATTCAACGATATCCTCTTTTGTATTGGGAACAGGAAACATTACTATAACATCGTATAATTCTTGATCCCTTTGCTTCTCCCCTAAATACCTTGATTTATCTCCTTCTGGATCCCAGAATGACTTTTTTACTTTAATCGGTCGAGTCCTAATTTTCTCTATTTTATCAGCTAACAATTGTACAGAAGACACATGATTATTAGAAGTGAATTCATATCCACATTCGCACCTCAAGGTCAAAGGCGGTACCTGTTTTCCACAATTTGGGCATACCCGTCCAAAAGCCTCTTTCTTCTTCTGGTCAATAGCTTCCAGCCTTTCTTCTTCACGTCTAGCTTGTTCTTTCTTCCGTCTATGGAGAATGCTGTTGATATATATTTCCAGTTCTGCGAGATCAACACCTTCTGCTTGCGCTCGTCTTGCAATCGCAGCCTTCTCGTAGTCCTCGAGAACACCGTCTTCAAGAGCAGCATAGATAAGTGCTTCCAATTCTTTGGAGAACATTCGATTATCGGGGTGTGCTTGATAAAGTGGCTTTTCGTCTCTTTTCTCATGCACGGGTCTTTCTTCTCGTGGAGAGACAGTTTGCTCTCTCTTGGAAGGTCTCGTTGCCGTATTAGAATTTGTTTCAGGCACATCCTTTTCCTCTTCATTCGACTGCATCTCACTCAATTTTTCCTGAGCCTTGTCCACCAATTGACTGGCTCTTTTCATAGCCTGATCTTTCAGTTTGTCGAGATTGGCTTTGTTTTTTAAATTGTCAAGTAATCCCATAGTAAAAATAATATGTAAATGATTGATTTATTGATTACACCTACAGTCTGTGTTGCTGTGCCATTCTGTGGAATTCACACTGTTTCTTTGTGTATGCCGACAGACGCTGGAGGGTGGCACAGGTGGCCTTCACCTGCTTGATAATGCTCTCGTTGTATTCTGCTCGGAACTCGTTGAACTGCGAGTCCGACCAGTTCTGGCTGATCTCGTCGGTCTGGCGCTTCAGCTTGTCGAATACTTGCTCCACCTGACGGCCCACTTGTTCGAGGCTCTTGGCGTAGGTCTCCACCTGGGAGATGTTTTTCATTGAACTATCTGCTGTTCCCATTTTATTGTTGTTGTTATGGTTAGTGTATTGATGATTCTCGTTTTCTTTTCCTTTTCCTTGGGCAGGAGGTAGGGCGTGAAGAGCTGCGGCTCGCCGTCCTCGGGATAGTAGTAGGCGCGGAGGCGCTCTTCGTCCTCTCCGAGTGTCTCCACGTCGATGTCGGTGCTGAAGCGCATAGGTGCGAGGTATTTGTTCTCCGTGCGCAGGATGACCTTGTGGCGGAAGCGGTCGGTAGCATCCGTACAATATTCGCCTTCGAAGAGGATATTCTCAGGCTTGTCAACTTGTAGCAGCACGTGGACACCCTGCATTGGACCTTCGTCGAGGATGAACTTCAACGCGTCGGGGAAGGTCTTTATCTTCGAGGTATCAAGGTCGTTACCACCACCAAAGAGGCCATCCATGTCACCATAGTCCATGCTGATGACATCGTTGGCGGGGTCGAAACTGTCGTTGGGCGATGCCGTGGACAGTGGCGACTTCCGTTTCATCTCGGCGAAGCGCTCGCTGCCGATGATGGCGAGCACTGTTGGCGTGGCGCACTGGTTGCATATGTCGTTGACGAGTTGCTGCAGAAGTACACCCGCCTGTGTGCGCTCTATGATGCGGCAGAGGTCGTTGGCTTCCATCGCCTTGAGAATGCCGCGGTAATTGCCCTCCTCGCGGTTCAGGCAGTCGATGACTAGGAATTTGCATGACTTGCCTAATTGACGGTAGGAAATGACGAGCGACATTAGGGCGTTGATGGTCACACCCATGGTCTGCTCTTCCTTGTTCACGCCGAAGAAGAGGATGTTTTCGGAGAAGTCACGGTGGAGGGGGATAGACGTGAGGTCGCCCTTCAATCCCACGTTGTGACCTACGACAGCCACGGGGTCGTTCTTGCTCATCGAGGCAATGGACTCCTTCTCCTTCTCGTCGAGGGAGAACATTGACGAACCGCGGAAATAGGCTCCGCCGTTGCTGGCATGACCCTCCGACTTCTCCTGCGAGGCGGTGATGGCGGTCTCCAGTTCCTCATCCTTGGCGTAGAATGTCTGCACTTGTGCCATCAGTTCCTTTTTGTGGTAGTAACAACACTGGCCTGTTGGCTGTTTTGCAGTTTTGTCACCGCTGTCAGGCACGAGGATGTTGGAGTCCGATGGTGCGCACATCAGCAGGAAACACTCGGTAAGGTTCTTCAGAATCTGCCCGGATATGTCGGTCTCGTCGAGCGTCTGCGTGGCGAGTAGCATGTGTATGCCCTGGCTTCGGCCTTGCGTGGCGATGATGTTAAGAATGGCTGACATTTCGCGTTGCATTTCGTAGCTGCTTGGCCGCATATCGGGCTTGCTGAACATCACCTGGCATTCGTCGGCAACGAAAAGCACCTGAGGCATCCTCTTATCGGGATGCTTGCGGTTATAGCCGTCGATGTTGTTCACACCTTCAGCCTGCCACAGTTTCACGCGGCGGCGGTTCTCCTCTTTCAGTTCACGTAGGATTTCGAGGGTCATTTGCGGGTCGCTGTTGTCGACGAGCACCGCCTTGGCGTGGCGGATGCCGCGGTAGCGGTTGAACTCAACGCCCTTGAAGTCCATCAAGTAGAGCATCAGGTCCTCGGGAGCGTACTTGTTGATGGCGGAGGTGATGATGTTATTGAGCAGCACCGACTTTCCGGAACCTGACTGGCCGAGGATGAAGGCGTGGATGTAGTCGCCGGAGTTGAAACGCAACGTCACTTCCTGGCGGTTCTCGATGTCAAGGCCCACGGTGACGCTGATTTCCGACATTACAGGCTCGTAGGCGGCTCCCGCCACGGCCGCGAAGTCCTGTTTCAGTGTGACGCGCTTTGGCACGCGAGCGCATTCCTCGCGCAAGTAGTCGAAGCATACGTTAGCGAGAAAGGGCTTGCCACAGAAAGGAGTGTAGTTTATCAATGCATCCCTGCCGTCGGGTTCGGGCAGACAAAGGGCTTGGTATTTGTGCTCGTCGAGTAGTTGGCGTTCCTCCTTGTTGCGCAACTGGCAGTCGGTGTTGTGAAGGATAATGAAGTAGATGCCGCAGCGCGCCCCGTTCTCGAAGAGGGGCAAAAGCTGCTGCATGTAGTTGTCGTAACTGTTGGGATAGTTGTTGAGGATAATGACCTCATAGGGAAGGGCAATCTCGTGGTTGCGGTTGTTCCATGCCACGAGGTTGCCGTATTTCTTCATCACCGCAGTCATATGCTCCAGCAACCCCCTCAGGCGTTGGGTGGCGGTCTCATCGTTGTACACGATCTCGTCGTGGTAGAGCATGGGGTCGAGGTTGGTAGTGAACATGTCGGACATTCCCGTCAAACCGAAGTCGAATACGTTGAGAAGTACTTTCTTCGCAGGCAAGCCAAGGAGCATATTCATCACGAGAGTGGCAAGGATGGCGCGGGCCTCACGTTTCTGGTGACCGGAATAAGGAATGACGAAATTCTGCAGGGGATTATTCTCGTCTTGCCAGGGTACGAAGGCGGGGGATTCCACGGTGTCGCCGCAGATGGTGTCCACGAGTCGGTCGGAGGTAGCCAGGTGATCGAGAGAGAAGCGCCGTCCAGAGTTGGTGCGAAGACGGTCTTTCAACCTCCCTGCTTCGACGTCAGACAAGTAGTCGGGAAGGTTGACTTGAAAGAGTTCGGGATGGAGGTCGCGAAGGGCCTCCATGCAACCTAAGAAATCCTGACGGGCAGCATCTCTCTGCCGTTGCCATTCCTCCTTCTCCAGGGATGCCATTCCGTGCACGGCAGAGGCATAGGCCTCCAAGCACTCGCGTATGGGGTTGAGAGTGATATACTTCATAGTGTGATGGTCGTGTTATTCCTTGTCAAATACGGGACGGATGTTCATGCCGATGTGGCGGGCCATGGTGATGATTTCGGCACCCTGTATGCTGAACTCGAGCAGATAAGCGCGGCGGGGTTCTTTGTCGTAGAGTTCGGAGGTCCAATAACGCCCGTAATACCAACTATCCTCGTAGTCGGTGCCAAAACGGCTGCCTGCGGCGGGAAGGAAAATGCTGTTGCCCGTGTGTCCTATCACCTGAAAGCCTGGGATACCGTTGATGGCTGTCCAGTACCACTGGCACTGCTGTCGCAATTCCTCCATCTCGGCCTTGGTTGGGATGCGCCACGTCTCCGCCCACCGCTCACGGGCGATGTCGTCTTCTGTGCCGCTGATGTTTTCGGGCGGGTTGTCATCGGGGTAATCGTCTGGGGCAGTTGAGGTCTTTTGACCTGACGGGTCAGCCCAGCCCACATAGAGCCCAGGCTGCTCGCCGCTCGTCGCACCGACGTTGCGACTCGACCACAAGACCGAGAGACCAAGGTCGACAGGCACGCCGGTGCCGCGACGCTGACGGGCCTCGAGCAGTTGCCACAGGGGTGTCACATCGGCGGTAACGCCGAGGATATTGTTCTCACCGTCGCACTCTACGGCATAGAGGTCGAGGATTCCGTCACCGCGTAGGGCCTCCGAAAGAGACCCTCTAATTTCCGAAAGATTACGTGTCATCGCTGTCATGTGTTACAGTGTGGGAGGAGGAACGGGGCCGTTGCCACCAATCGGAGGAGGTGTCTGGCCGCCTATTGGCGGCGGGGGGGCGAAGAGGGCGGCGAGTTCAGGAACGGTATTGGCAGGAGCCCACTGGGGCATGCCCTGCGACCACACCTGTGTTTGGGCATTAAACAGCCCTTGTTGAGCGTATTGACGCAAAGTGTTCACGTCGAAAGGACCGGCTTGCTGGCCATTGATGAAGGCATGGTAGAGCGTGGACGTCATTGGGGGAGGCGTGCCCATACCCATCGGGGGTGGCGTGCCGCCCATCTGGGGTGCGCCGCCCATTTGTTGGCCGCCGAACATGCCTCCGCCCATCTGCTGCTGTGCGCCGAACATTCCACCACCCATCTGTTGGTTTAACATTCCACCACCCATCTGTTGGCTGAACATGCCACCGCCTATGTCACTTTGTCCCAGCGTAGGGCGGCGACCGTCTTCTATCAGTTGCATCTGTCCAGCCTCGGTCACGTCGCGCTCTATGCGAAGCCGCTCGCGTTGGTCATCAAGCTGCATCCGTGCTGTCTCGACGGTCTGCATCCTACGCATCTCCATGTCCATCTCGTTGTTCTGCTCGAAGTTAGAAATGGAAATCCGGTGCTGAGTCAGCGTCCGCTCGCGCTCCAGGTCGGCAGTAAGGGCTTTCAGTTCGCTGTAGCCTCGGCTATCCTTGTCGATGTTGATGGAGGTGATGCTGATATTACGAACGGTAATGCCGAAAAGCTGCGCCACCTGTGGGGCGACACGTGCCTGCACAAGTTGGCTGATTTCCATCACCTTGCGTTCAAGTTGCACTACGGGAATCTGGGCATCGGCAGGGGCATTGCTCACCACGCCTTTGACGAAAAGTGTCACCTGTCCGCGGAGTTTGTTCTTGAAAGTCTCATCGCTATAGGCCTCGTTCTTGTTGATTTGATGGAATAGATCCATATCGTCAATACTATAGACGATGCTGCCGTGAACGGATACCGGACATCCTGTATCCATAAAACGAGGATCGTACACATCGAAATAGGGGATGGTGAAATTCACCTGACTGCCTTTTGACAGGTTGCTCAGGTTGGTATAGTTGTTTTGCACCATGTCGCGCCTGGCTTGTTCCACGGCGGCTTGCTTCTCTTCCTCTGCTTTCTTGGAGGATTTTAATCCGAAAAATGCCATAATCGTTGATGATTTTGATGTTTTTGATGTATTATGATTATATATTATTGGCATGAGGCTCCTCTTTATTTGGGATGCTGTACGCGATACTTCATTTTCGGCTTCATCATGTCCATATATAAAGTAGGTGTGAGCCTTCTTTCGTTCTCAGTCAGAAGGTTCTGCAATACCCGTAACAAAAAAGAATGAAACCAGCCCACACCCATAGCTATATGTCTGGTTACAATTCCCCTACAAGAGGAATAGCCCCATCAATACAAACCATGGGAGAAGCAGCCTTCAGCCTTTCACCTTTTGTTACATTGAATTTTGCAGATTCTCTGACTGGTGAAGTCCAATAGCTCTCCTCAATGTCTGTCATCGTACATAGTCCGATGTCAGGTACAAAGATAGTGCAAATCGAGTGAAATACCAAACAAAATACGAAGTTTTTGTTTGAATTTCCGATGCAGCCTATCTTCGATACGAAGTATCAAAGAGAGAAATGTTTCAAAGACCGCCTGTTGTGAGCTGGTATTTTTAGTCTTCTTGTACAATATGCAAAAATAGTGTTTTTCAATAAATTCACCTCCATGTTTTCGTGTCCTTTTTTGTCCATTTTGCATCAACTATAGTGATTCTATAATTCATCTTGTTCTTCATATCGTTTTTTTTTATACCTTTGTGCGGTCTTTAACAGAGTACATCATCCATACTTATGCACATCAGAGACGTAGAACTATCCGACGCGAAGGCTTTACTCATCATTTATGCCCCTTACGTCGAAAACACAGCCATCACCTTCGAATACGACGTCCCGTCGGAAGAGGAGTTCCGCGAACGCATCTCCAAGGTCACCCGTCAGTTCCCGTGGGTGGTGGCAGAGGAGGACGGACATATCGTAGGCTATGCCTACGCCAGTCACTTCAAGGAGCGGGCCGCCTACCAATGGGCTGTGGAGACTTCTATCTATGTAGACCGCCGCATGAAACGTCGAGGGATAGGCCTGTTGGTGCACGATGCGCTCGAACAACGGTTGCGGCAACAGGGCATCCTCAACATGAACGCATGCATCTCCTATTGCGAGCAAGAGGATGAATATCTGTCACTCGACAGTGTGCGTTTCCACGAACGGCTCGGTTACCAACTGGTGGCCCACTTCCATCAGTGTGGCAAGAAGTTCGGCAGATGGTACGATATGGTGTGGATGGAAAAACTCATAGGTAAACACACCTGACGGACGCTTGGCAAAATAAGAATAACCATACCCTACATGAAGGACAACAAACAACAGTCTACCAGAATCAGGCAGATGGAGCAGCGGTTTGTACGTGTGTCGGCTGCAGTGAAACGGCTCTCTGCCGCTCTCGACAGGTATGAGTCGGTGCAGGAGCCGATAGCAGACCTAAAGGCATATTTCAGCAGCGATGTATGGCGGCAGGATTATGCAGACGATGAGGCCGGACTTCTTCCCGAAGGTCTGAAGCGAGGCGTGCTCTCCGAGGACGGTATATGGAACCTGCTCTCCGACGTCGATGACCTGAACCAGCGACTACAAAAACTGGCTGCAAAGACATAGCCTCTATCCTACCCAACCACTAACGCAGTTTCACAATGGCATATGAGGTGGCAGGCATGTGGATAGTCATGCTGCCTTCCTTTTTGTTGTGCTCCATGGCGAAACGGTCACCGGCAAGGAGTTGGGTCTTCCTGAACTTCACATTGACGGGGAATGTGGCATCCGAGGCAGCAGCCCTGGGGTTGAGCATTACCAACACCACATCATCGCCTGCCGCACGGGCATAGACGAAAGGATAGACCGATGGCGACGGTTTGCTGGCATCGGCCGAGGGGTAGATGGGCACAAACTCGGCATAATTGGCGAGGGCTGGTTCGCTATGGCGCAGTGCGATGAGTCGGCGTGTCTTGTTGAGCAGCGAGTTGGGGTCTTTCTCCTGTGCCGCCACATTGGGCGCGTCTGCCGACGGGTCTATCGGGAGATAAAGCCTTGAGGCGTCTGCAGTGGAGAACCCGAGGTTCTTGCCGTTGCTCCATTGCATCGGTGTGCGTGCGCCATTGCGTGGTTGATAGGCGCCCTCCACCTGCGGCCAGTTGCTGGGCAACTGTCTCATGCCAATCTCGTTGCCATAATAGAGGAAAGGCACACCGGGCATTGTGAAGCCAAAAGCGTAGACGATTTCCAGTTCCTTATCGCTGCGGCGGTTGCCAAGGCGGGCATTGTCGTGGTTGCCGAGTGGCAGACTGATATAGCCCTTCCCCACCGTTTTCTCATATTGGTCCATATAACTCTTGAGGAAGGCGGTGATGTCGCCCTTTCCCTCAGCGTCGAAATAACTGTGCCCTTCGCTCACGCCGTTGAGGATGCGCCAACTCTCCTTCTGGAACAGGTCGTTATATCCGTTGAACCAATGGAAGAAGTCCACGTGGAAACAATTGTCGAGGGCATCGGCAGGATACGACCACTCTGCCACCATGAACCCCTGAGGATATTCCTTTTCCAGAAGTTGACGTATCTCCCGCCAGAAGAGTTTCGTCTCGTTCTCATTGGTGTTGAAGAACTGCTCGTTGCCCCTCACCTGCCGCGTCTTTACAAGGGCTCCCGCCATGTCGGCACGGAAGCCGTCAGCGCCCATGTCCATCCAGAACCGCAACACGTCCTTCAGGTCCTCGCGCATCGCCAGCACATCGGGATGGTTGGTGGGCAACTGCCACGGCTGGTTGGGGTCGGGATTGGAGAAGCCGAAATTGAGGGCGGGCTGACACCAGTAGAAGTTGCGCATGAACTGGCCGTTGCGCTGTCCGTAGCCTTTTATGAACGACCCGGCGAACTCGCGTGGTGGGTCCACCCAGTTGGTCTCCGTCCAGATGTAGTAGTTGGAGTATTTGTTCTTCTCCTGTTTCTGCGACTCCACAAACCATGGGTTGTCGATGGAGGTATAACTGATGACATAGTCGAAGATGACGTGCATGCCGCGCTTGTGGGCCTCCTCAAACAGTCGGCGGGCATCGTCGTTGGTGCCATAGCGTGGCGCAATCTTGTAATAATCGCGGATGTCGTAACCGGCATCATGGAAGGGAGAATCGAAGAACGGGTTGAACCAAATGGCGTCTACGCCGAGGCTCTTCACGTAGTCGAGTTTGCTGATGATGCCTTGCAAATCGCCAATGCCGTCGCCGTCGGAGTCGCAGAAGGTTTGCGGATAGATTTGGTAGAACACGGCATTTTTGGCCCACTCGGGCACCTTAGGGATTTCATACTTACCAGTAATGGTCTGCGCCGTGGCAGTCAGCGAGAGCATCGCTACAAGCAACAGGAGGAATTTTTTGATAGTCATGATATTTAGGCGTAGTTTTTATTCAAGTTTGCTGAGATTCCTAACGAAGTGCGCACTTTTTCGTAGGGCACTGATGTCACTATTGGTTTTGACGAAGCCAAAAATAGTGAAAAAAACAATCCCTTGCAAGTTTTTTTTCTATTTTTGCATGGATTCGAGCCATTTCAAATACCATTTCATTATCTTTGGCTTTGCCGAAGATACTCCGTCTCGGCAAAAGAAATAAATGAATTTATTTCGTTCTGCACTCAACTTTTCGTATCTTTGGCTTCGCCGAAGATACTCGCGCTCGGCAGTGAAAATAAAAACTATTTTATTTTGCACTGCGCTCGCTTATTCGTATCTTTGCCACAAGAATGTGCGAGCATCGCCATTTTATCCTTAATTATAATAATCAACTTAACCTCTACCACTATATGAAAAGTTTTGCACCCAAACCGTGGATTCTTCCACAACCCGTGCTGATTATTGGTACATACGACAAAAACGGTAAGGCCAATGCCATGAATGCCGCCTGGGGCGGCCAGTGGGACATGCACGAAATCATCATCTCACTCGGAAGTCATGCCACCACCGACAACCTTGCCGACATTCCCGAACTTACCGTTACCTTCGCCACTACCGACACGATGGTCGCCTCTGACTTCGTGGGTATTGCGAGCGGCAGAAACATGCCCGACAAAATGGAACGCACTGGCTGGGCCATAGAGAAAGCCCCCAATGTGAACGCCCCATTGTTCAAGGCATTCCCCATGACCCTCGAATGCAAGGTGAAACAGAAGATTGACGAATCAGAAACCGGCTACTACCTGATAGCAGAGATTGTCAACATCCTCTGCGATGAACAGTACCTTGCCGACGACGGCAAGCCCGATGTGGCAAAGATGGGCCTCATCACCTTCGACCCCGTCCACCACACCTACATCCAGTTGGGCAAGACCGCAGGTAAGGCTTTCTCCGATGGCAACAAGCTAAAATAAACAAAGGTATGTCTCCCAAAGAACTCCGTAACGAACGGCTTGCCGCCACGCTTATCCGTCACCTGCAACGCCGTCACATCACGGCCTACTATTGTCCCACCGCCCAGGAGGCGGTTCGCCAAGTGTCTGACCTCATTCCCGACGGCAGCAGTGTCACCTGGGGCGGCTCGATGACCATCCGTGACATCGGCATCCCCAACTACTTGAAGCAGCGCGGCACCCTCGAAGTGCTGGACCGCGACCTCGTCGAGACGCCCGAAGAGAAACAGGCCATGTACCTCCGCGCCTTCTCGACCGACGTCTATCTCACCAGCGCCAATGCCATCTCCGAGGACGGTGTCATCGTCAACATCGACGGCAACGGCAACCGCGTCGCTGCCATCACCTGGGGGCCCAAGAAGGTCATCTTCGTCATCGGCTTGAACAAAGTGGCGCAGACCACCGAGGCGGCTCTCTCCCGTGTCCGCAGTACCGCCTCCCCCATTAACGCGGCCCGCTTCGACATCCATACCCCCTGTCAGGTAGATGGCATCTGCCACAACTGCAACTCGGCCGACTCCATCTGTAACTACGTTCACTTCCTCCGCAATTCGCCCAAGGATCGCCACACCGTCATCCTCGTCGGCGAAGAACTGGGGTACTAAAACTTCGTTACGAAAACAAAACTTTGTACGAAAACAAAACTTTGTACGAAAACGATAACGAAAACGAAAAAGTAACCCGCTACCGTTAAACCCTAACCGTTAACCGAAAGACGGCGCAAAGATACGAATAATAGCAGTCCCCTCCAAACATCGGACTGCTATCCTCTTTGCTATACTTTGCTATGGTACTATGATTATCAACGGCTTACGCA
>JAEEGJ010015896.1_pt1 | contig 17430 bp, 15 predicted proteins | sample 8958761 | NCBI WGS metagenome assembly JAEEGJ01 (sample SAMN16246546, study PRJNA631951) | gut metagenome | biome: gut microbiome; feature: rumen; material: RS-attached | host: Bos | place: Iran: Karaj | collected 2018-10 | reverse complement strand
GTAGAAACTTTCGTTCCAATGGTGCTTGAATTCTTCGACGGAGACACCTTCGACGGGGTATTCGAAGCGGAGCTTCATGGGAGCGCCTGCGCCACCGGTCCAAAGTTCCATCGATTCAAGCGTCGGGCGCACGAGACGTACACAGTTCGGGGAAAGTGGGAAAAAGGCTTCGCCGGTGCCGAAGGGCTGCGGGAGTGGCATCGGGAGCGGGTCGAAAATCAAGTAACCGGGATCCAACAGGTATGAGGTATGGGCAATGAGGTCGCTTCCTTCGGTCGCTTTGGGGTATAGCGCATTAGACGAGAGCGCGTCGAGGTCGGGCAAGATGAGCGCGCAATGGATGTTGCGTTCTTTGCGTTTGTGCCCCATGACCAGGCGCGGTTTAAAGCCCATGTCAGTGAGCGTTTGGTACATGTGCCACGTCATGCTAAAGCAGGTGCCCCCGCCCATCCAAGAATCGATATCGTTCTGGTCGCTGTCGTCGAGTTTGCGGGCGCCGGTCGCACTCCCCGTCTGCTCCAGACGGATGATTTTCGTCAAATTTTCGTAGGTGATGTTCGAAATCTGATTGCAGAGGTCAACGACCTTTTTGAAATTTTCTGGGGACATACAGATATGAGCTATGAGGTGTGAGGAATGAGGTCGCGCCATGGCGCTCTGTGGGTTTTATTCAATCTCCGATGGAGAAAAGCCGAGCATGCCGCAGATTTCGGGACCGATAACGCCATTTTGGATGGCAATGGAGAGCAACCGCTGTTCGAGTTCTTGCGGCGGGAAACGGAGGCCAACAGCGTCGGAGATTGCGGCATTTTCAGTTGCTTTATCGAAAGTCGCGCAATCCCCAATCGCAGTTTTAGCCTCTTTCACGAGGAGTTCGGCAAGCGCGGCATGAAGCGCAAGCGAAGTATCGATGTACTTGAGATGCGTCGGCTCTTCGAGAATAAAATTCAAAGGTCCCTTAGCATTGAGCACTTTTTCGGCAGGGATTGCTTCACCATATTCATCTTCAACGCCCATATTCGCAAGGATTGCAGAAGTCGAGAGAAGCGCCGCCGTCAATTCCGGAGCGGCTAGAGCATTTTTTACACCCGTCGCGGTCACCACAAAATCGGCATTTTCAATCAAGGCAGAGACCGCCGGATAGTCATGGCAATCGACGACATTGACGCCATTTTGCTCCAGAACCGCCGAAAAATCACCCGCAGGCATCGAATTTGCAGCACTGCGCCCTGCGGCAGAACCAGCCGAAGACTGTGCGGAACCAGTCGCATTTTCGAGATTCGCGAAACGTTTCAAGTCCGTCACAACAGAAACAGCACAACCGCGACGCACCCCCTGGAGCGCAATTCCAGAACCGACCTTGCCACTGCCAAAAACAACCAACTTTTTGCCTTCGAAACCGGCGCCGGACGCATTTTCGCCTGCATCGGGCGCATTTTTACCAAAACCGAGCTTTTCGAGCGCCCTGAAATAGCCGTCCCCCGTGCCCAAAGACGTTTCAATCCTTTTCACAATCCCGCTATCGGCGACATAAACCGGCTTTTGGGCGCTTTTGTAGTACTGAACGCCCGAACGCGTGAGTTCCACAAAGCCAATTTTCGGATGGAGCTCCGCAAAAGGCCCCGCACAGTCGAGCACCAAGTCCACAAATTCGCCACGAGACTCCGCTTCGAGCATTTCTGCCGGAGTCACGACGGGAATGCCCCAATCCTTCAAAAAATCGACAACTTCGGGGTCGTTCATCCCCGAGAATCCGACCAAGATTGAAGCCCCGCCCGCCAAAAGAGCACGATACTGCGTCATCGTATTGCGGTAAATCGGGGTCGCCACAAGCACACGGAGGCCATCGAACGGGCGCGTGCACGTCCACTCGCTTTCGAGCGCGGCCAATGCCGGATACTCATTTTTTTCGTAAACTTCGTCTAGAACGGAAGAAAGAATCGACTGCAAATCCATGGAGGGAAATATAGGTAATTAGACAACAATTACTCCGCCCTTCGGGCTAGTTACTAGAATTTAGTTACTAGTTAATAGTTACTAGAAGAATCTAAAAGAAAAATCTAGTAACTTGAAACTTAGAACTGCGACGAAGTCGCCTCAGTAACTAGTAACTCAGGACTCGGAACTAGCTTCTTGATGTTACATTGTGCAAGTTACAACATAATACAACAAAAAGAAAATTTACAATGCCCATTATAAATGGATAATGATAGATTAGAGTTACATAATATATCTAAATAAGGTGTGGATATGAACTATACAAAAATTTCACTCGCGCTGGCACTTGGCAGCACAATGGGTTGGGCCCAAACCGCCGAAATTGGCACATGGGCTGGTTTCCGCAAGGCCGCCACGTCATTCACGTTCGATGACAACGCTCCGAACCATGTGACTCACGCCGCGCCGGCTTTTGACGAATACGGCTACAAGGCAACATTCAACCTGGTGGTGAACTGGAACCCCGACTGGAGCGGCTTCCAGAAGATGGCCGACAATGGCCATGAAATTGCAAGCCACAGCAATACCCACGGTCAGAACATGAGTGGCGAAGAAGCTTCTTCCAAGAAGAGCATCGAAGGCAAAATCAAGCAGAAATACGGAACCATCACGGTTGCCTACCCGAACTGCAACGTTCCTGGCATGGACGCCTTGAAAGCAAACTACATCGCAGGTCGTATTTGTGGCAACGGTCAAGAAGTCATGGGCAAGGACGGCCCGAGCGATTGGTTCAGAGTACCGGCTCACATGACCGGAACTACCGGCAGTTTCAACAACACGAACGCATTCACCGGCGCCATGCAGCAAGCCATCCAGAAGGGCGGCTGGGTCATGTTCCTCACGCATGGATTTTCAAACGCAGGTAACAACGGCAACGCCAACTATTCTCCAACGGACCTCAATGCAATCAAGGGCGCACTCAAATGGGCTAACCAGAACGACAAGGATATCTGGGTAACCACGTTCCGCAGCGCAACCATGTACATCAAGGAACGCAAGGCATCCAAGATTGAAGCACAGGACGGCGGTGCAGAAGGAACGATGACATTCGAACTCAAGCACAACATTGCCGACAACATTTCCAAGTACGACTATCCGCTTTCTATCCGCGTGAAGAGCGATTGGAAGAAGGTCGAAGTCACGCAGGACGGTGCTGCCCTCGAATCCAAGATTGATGGTGGCTACATCTACTTCGATGCAGTTCCAAACGCAGGCAAGATTGTCGTGAAGAACGCAGACGCTCCGGCTCCGGAATCTAGCTCCAGTGCAGAACCGGAAAGCTCCAGCTCTAGCGAAGCTGTAGAATCTTCTTCGAGCGTAACCGCTTTGCCGATTCAAGCATTTGACGACCGCCATACCTCAGCATACGTGGATGCAAGCGGCTACATCACCGTTCAGAACGCCCAGGGCTTGAACATCACCGTGTTCAACAGCCTCGGTAACGTTGTCCGCTCCACCAAGGGCATCGGTTGCGAACAGAAGGTATTCTCTGGCGCCAAGGGCATGTATGTCGTGAAAATCGGCAGCAAGGCTTGGACCTTGAATATCAAGTAATTCAAAAAAATTGTGGTTTAGGGAAAGCCCGCTCCAATCGGAGCGGGCTTCTTGTTATGGTGATAAGGTTAAATGAACAGCCCCCGCTCTCACGAGCGGGAGCCTACTTTATTTCAGGAGATACGAGATCCATCAATACTCAATGTCATCGATACTTATCGTTGTTGTACAACTTTCGATAACTCGAGCTCCATATTTTTTCCAATAAGGGTCTTTGTAAGTCGGAATGCCTTCGGTAGTAGCTAATGGAATGTTACAAGAAAGTTTAAGATAAGTGTTTCCCAAAATATATTCGGTCCTATTTTCCATACCAACACTGCCATTTTCAAGAGCACAATCTTGTTTAAACTGTTCCCCAGTAGCAGAATCAGGAAGAACCAAATGTTTTTCAAGAACGATACCAGAAGTGGAGTCTGAATTATTCAAGTACAATTCGTAACGAAAATCCCAAGCTCCGCCATTTTGTATAATGTCTTCAGGTTGCCTCAAGCAAACTACGCCTCGGGCTTTTTCAGGATACCCTGCAATTCCATAATAAGAACCTATCGGTCCATGGACCAATCCTTCCTTATCCTTCATAACAATATCAATTTCATTATTCGTCTGAAAATTCAGCCGGTATTCTTTCAAAGCCGTACTTCTATTTTGATCAGGCGGCATATTCATGATATTTTCATATACAGAATCCCCGCCCATGAAACGAACGGAATCCGCATCAAGAATTGATTTAACGACATTGTCAAAAGATTCACCCGCTTTAACCGTATCCTTTTCATACGAACCAGATTCGCCCGGCAAAAAGCGAATGGTCACAGCAACGCCTTTGCGGACGCTTTTAAGCAAAGCCAACGTCTCTTTCGGAATGAAATCCAGTTCGCTGATAGAACTCGAGGATTCCGGAACAACCGACGAACTAGACCCCTGCGCCACGGTATTTTGCTGTTCATCAGCACCGACAACCTTATTGTCGGAACACGCGCTTAACGCACCCGCGACACTCAACGTAGCAAACGTAAGCGGAATGATTTTTTTCATGTTCATAGGAATCCTCCTTTGATTTTTTTTGAAATTCATAATTGTTCCTCCCTACACTTTATCCGTCAGCGGGAAAAGCTGTAAATTTAAACGATAAACTTGATTGATATCTTTGCATTCGCTGGCTATTGTAACGGCCTGTCTGCGGCAACTATTGACCGCATCCGAAACACGTTTGAGAGCATCCGCATTGACACCAATGGTCACACCAGAAATATTACGCTCTGCCGGATCAATTATATCGATTGCCTCACGAGCAAGATCTATCATCTGGCGGTTCATGGAACGGAGAGCAAGGGCAAGCGAGTCACTGGAACCCGTGATGCTATTGTCCGTCTGTTCGTATTCATATTCGCCCTTCGTCCTGAGGAAATTCAATCGCACCAGCAATTTCAACGCATCACGAATTTCTTGCGCTGCAAAATTGTGCTTGATTTTCTTAGCGAGATCGCTAGGAAGCGCGCCCGGCATCAACGGGGCAAGTTCACGAACGATAGAATTCACAGCAGATTCGTAATAATCGAACGCATCGGCATTCAAGACACGCGCATGCTGTTCTTTGGCAATTTCTTCCATTTTACGGAATGCCTCTTTTTTCTTATCGTCATCCTTCGCGTTCGTAAAATCAACCATGTGTTTGAAATACTCACGTTCATATTCGCTAAGTTCCATAGCCTTAGCTACCTGCGGCACGCCCACGCGGCTCAAGGCACTTTTGCCGTCGCACACAAGCTTGAGGTACGAGGGAGACGAGAAACCGGCCTGTTTGGAAAATTCTCTCCAAGAGAACGCCGATGTCCTTTTACGCCATTCGAAATAATCAAGCATATACTTTCGGTAATCTTGATATTCGGTGATTGGATTCATTTACAACCTCCTTTACAATGGCAAATATATAATCATTCATTTAAAAAGCAAATAGTAAAATGATACAAAAAGCTATTTTTTAAAGTTTTTTGAAGGATTTTTCAGTAACAAATAAAGAAATTTTTCTATATGAATCATTTAAACACCATATGTAACAACGAGGAAAAATTTCCATACAAAAAAACTCCCGCTCTTAAGAGCGGGAGCCTACTTTCATTCCAGGAAATATGAGATACTAATTTTTAAAGATCGATCCAATCAAAATATGAATCAAGTTTTTCCGTGGTGGACACGCAACCTTCAGCAATACCCGTTGCGAACTTTTTCCAATTAGGATCCTTGTAAGTCGGATCACTATCTACCTTTTGGGGCGCAACCGTACAATATATTTCAGGAATATAAAAATCAGCAGAGTCCAACGTTCCATTTTCAAGGGCACAATCTTGCTTGAACAGTTCCAACAAAGTAGTATCGTCCGAACGCAAGTATTTATTAACTTCAGTGAAGTTGTTTTCGTTCCCCCAAGATACACTATAGATGCTCCTTATATCTTTCTCTCCATTGCAATATATACTATAGGACAATGGAGCTATATCTCCATGCAAGGCAATTTCTCCATACGTCAAGCCATTTTCGTCCTTCATTATCGCATAGGTTGAAGAATTAAAAGGATGTTCAAAAGCAGGCATAGCAATGGTATCGTACTTAATATCAAATTCAGCAACTCTTAACGTTACATCGTAATCAAGTATTGATTGAACCGTCCTGTCATAAGATTCACGGGCCGTCACAGAATCGACTTCAACAATAGAGCTTCCCATCATATGAAAGACAGTTGCCGCAGTGCCTTGCGACACGCTTCTGAGAGCGGTCCTAGCATACCCTTGAATACTCTGTCCGGGCAAAGTGTTCGATGACCCCGGCGTTACAGACGAGCTAGAGCCTTCTGCCACCGAATTGTCCTGCGAGTCGGCTCCGACAACGGCAGAATCGGAACAAGCGCTCAACGCCCCCGCGACACTCAACGCAGCAAACGTAAGCGGTACGATTTTTTTGAAGTTCATAGGAATTCTCCTTTGATATTTTTTGAAATTCATAATTTTCCTCCTTACACTTTTTCCGTCAACGGAAACAACTGTAAATTCAAACGATAAACCTGATTAATTTTATTGCACTGGCTTGCGACAGCAATAACTTGTTTGTAACAAGAATTAACGATATCCGAAATACGTTTTAATGCAGATTCATCAACGCCAACGGTCACACCCGAAATATTACGTTCGGCAGGATCGATTTTATCAATGGCTTCGCGAGCAAGGTCGATCATCTGGCGGTTCATGGAACGAAGCGCAAGCGCAAGATATTCGCTAGACCCCGTAATGACTTTATCCGTCTGCACGTAAACGTTTTCGCCTTTATCCTTGAGAAATTTCAGCTTTACCAAAAGCTTGAGCGAATTGCGAACATCCTGAGCCGTGTAGTTGTGTTTAATCTTTTTAGCAAGCCCACCTGGAAGCGAGCCCGGCATGATTGGCGCCAATTCACGAACGATGGAATTTACGGCCGATTCATAATAGTCGAAAGCATCGGCATTCAAGACGCGAGCATGATGCTCATTCGCAAGAGCCTCCAATTTACGAAATGCGTCTTTTTTCTTGTCATCGTCCTTTGCGTTTGTGAAATCGACCATGCGTTTGAAATACTCACATTCAAACTCACTCAACTCCATGGCGGCAGCCACTTGCAGCACGCCTACACGGCTCAGGGAACTTTTACCGTCGCATACGAGTTTCAAGTACGACGGCGAAGAAAATCCAGCCTGCTTAGAGAACTCGCGCCAAGAAAAAACGGATGTTCTTTTGCGCCATTCGAAGTAATCAAGCATGTACGCTCGGTAATCTTGATATTCGGTTATTGGTTTCATTTATGACCTCCTTTACGAAGACAAATATACGTCTTTTATTTTGATAAACAATAGAAAAATGATACAAACATTGCGATTTTTTACCAATTTCAACAATTTGCAAAATTTTCAAAAATTTCAAAATACAGATGAATCACCCTATTTTTATATGAATCACGATAGAACACGAGACGAGATGCCGACCCCGGCACACTTCAGCAAGCTCACCAACCATCGCGGCGACTGCGCCTTGCTCCAGGATGACTACTTTCAAATTTCTACTTTTGCATGTATGAAACCGTGGAAATTGTTGGATTCGGAATTTTTGGTAAACGCGCCATGGCTGAAAGTCGCCAAGGAAAAATGCGAATTGCCGAACGGAAAGGTCATCGACGACTTTTATACGTTATGGCAACCGGACTGGGTGCTGATTCTCGCCCGCACAAAAGAAGGCAAGTGGGTCATGACGGAACAGTACCGCCACGGGACGGGAAAGATTGCGCTTGAATTTCCGGCGGGGATTATCGACAAAGGCGAAACGCCGGAAGAAGCCGCGATTAGAGAATTGCAAGAAGAATGCGGGTATTGTTTAGACGAAAGACTAGAGACGAGAGACGAGAGATGTGAAACGGGTTCATCATCGTCATGCAGAGGCACAGCCGATGCATCCAGTAAAGTCTTGATAAAGAAAATGACTGAATCCTTCGTGGCTTCGCCACTCAGGATGACGTCTAAAAGCGATGCCGACGCTTCGGCTGGCTCGCTCCGACCTTGCTCAGCACAGGCAGCGACCTTAGCCAAGAATGACAATAACGGAGTGATGTATGTCGGGAATTTTCCGGTGAATCCGGATAGGCATCGCGGGAAGTTCCATGTGGTGTTTATCGATGGCGTAGAACGCTTGGGTAAAACGCATTTTGACGATACCGAAGACATCGAGACGTTCTTGTACACAGACGAAGAATTTCAGGCAAAGATTGCAGACGGCACGTTCGATCATCCGCTTCAAATTGCAGGCTATTACAAATGGGCGTTAACGCAAAGGTAATGCCGACAGCAACACAATATCCGTTAAAGATGCGGGCGATTCGCCTCCCGATTTTGATTCTCGGGTTGAACGGCGTTCCCGGTTTTGCGCTATTCCGGCATTTCAACAAGCTTTACGGCGCAACCACAGCAATTCCAAGCACGGTGGCAAGCCCAGCCGCGCAAGCGCAAGATGTGCCCGGCGTTATCGGCATACGCCCGATCAAGCATCCTTGCGTTTTTGGCGACAACGTTTTTGGAATTGATGCCGAAGAAACCGAACGCTTGGGCGAACTTTTTGAACGCTTTCGCTTTGGCACAGTCATTGACGCGAGCGGGAACTGCGCGCTCAAGGCTTGCGAATGCGACCCTGCCCGAAGCAGGCTTTTAAACGTAAGTCAAGGCGTCGATGCAGCCACATTCGCGGCCCGCTACAACGCCACGCTCATCCGCATTTCTGCCGACATGGTCTTTAGCGGCAACGAAAAGACAAAGCCGAACCGCCCTTACGTCGAGACCGACCCGAAAGACCCGATCCACAATTACGGCAAGCACCAGGCAGAAGCCGAAGATGCCATCAACGCCATCAAGCCAGACGCCGTGATTTTGCGCGTGCCGCTCCCGATGGACTACGCACCCGGCGGATGCGCCGGCGCAATCGACTGGATTACATACCGTTTCCGCCCCGGTCGCCCAGCGACCTTGTTCACAGACGAATATCGAAACCCGCTCTCGGGCCCGGACCTTTGCCGCACCGTGCAATACATCTTGGAACATGAATTCCCCGCAGGCATTTACAACTGCGGCGGCCCACGTAGCGTTTCGCTGTACAACGTAGGGCAAATCGTTAACGCGGTCGGCGGCTACCCCGCCGAACTATTGCATGGAGTGCCGCGTATCGAAGGCGGTCCGATGCCTCCGCGCGTCGGAGACTTGACGATTAATTCTGAAAAGCTTTACAAGCTGTTGCCGCCGGGCTTTATCAAGCCATGGCCGGCATTCGATTGGCTTGTGCCCGACAGTTTCGATTGGCACAAAACCTTCGGGCGCAACATTACAGACAAGCACAAAATGGGAAGCGACGAAGCGATTACAAATTTGCTCGTCAATGGTATCGATACAAAACCTGATTTTTAACCGCGTGTCAGTCTAAAGAAAAGACCGATGACGTGATGGCTAACATCTTCGCCTTCATTTTCAAATGGATTCACCAATTTGGTAAAAGAAAAACCGACACCGATTGACCAAGTATCGCTCACCCACCAATCCTTGCCAAGTTCATAGCGGGTGAAAACACCGCCTACCGTACAATAGTCCGTAGCATAAACATCATCTCTCGCCATAGAAACATCTAGGCCACCCGCAATTCCTACAAAAAGTCCATTCAACGGCGAAGCCGGATCACGGAACGGATAAACGGTAAAGCCCAATCCAAGTGAGCCATAAAATCCATAAGAATCAATGGTTTCATCCATGACTCCCAAAAGTTGCGAGTCCTCTTTTTCTAAAACGTTATCTACAATATATCGATCTACAGAATAGTTTTGCTTACGGATTTTTCCCTCTCCTTTGAACAAACCTCCGCCAAAGGAGAAATACACAGCAACTAAATTTCCAAACGATTTTCCAAATCGAAGGTCGATAGAAGGGAATCCCCAAGCACTAAAATCGTCCTGTTCGTTATTCAGTCCATAATGTTCTATTCTTCCATATCGGCCATCCAGTCTTAAAGATTCCCCTCCAGAAGGAAAACCAAAATCGGAAGATTTCAATTCGGAACTCAAGTAAGACAGTCCCCAATTCACGCTAAAAAAAGAGCCACGATGTTCACGCGGAGAAAAAACGTGAGCAGAAGGAGACTGAGCAAACGTCAAACCCATGGCGCACAAAACAAGAATCGCAAATACTTTTTTCATAAATTCATCCTTATCCAAATACTAGCCACGCGTTAAACGGAACGAAAGCGACAGAACATTGTCAGTACGGTGAGAGTCAACGGTAGCCCATACAAGGCCGAAATGAGCAAAGCCAAGCCCAAAGCCGATAGAGAGGCGATCGTTCAGCCACCATTCCTTACCCATTTCCAATTCAAAACCAATACCGCCATTTCCATTTTCTCTATGGCCCGCATTAACAAAAAGTGTGTATCCGACAGAGCCACCGACAAACGCACCATGGAGCGAAGAATTCTTGTCACGGAACGGGTAGAATGTAGCACCAAAGCCCAGATATGTCCTAATGTTGTATCCATCACCAGAAGTGGGATCTTCATCATCATGTCTATCCGGATTAGGAGACTCTAAGCACAGTCCTTCAGCCATACAAACAGATTGATAATGTTCCTCGTAATAATCGACCGTTCCAATATAAAAGGCAAAGTTAAAGACCGTATGGAGCGCAACCAAATTACCGAAAGCGTAACCGAACTTAAATTCACCCAACATAAAGGTGGTGCCGTAATACTCATAAAAATGAATATCACGTTCTATCTTGTTACCGTATTTGTCAAGATCTTCCATGCTATTATCGAACCAATTCAGAGCAAAGCCAAAAGAAGAGCTATTGTAAAAGCCTCGATGTTCACGCGGAGCAGATTCAGCGATTGTAGCAGACTGAGCAAAAGTGAAGCTAATAGCACACAAAACAAGAATTGCAAATACTTTTTTCATAAATTCATCCTCATCCAGATACTAGCCATGCGTTAAACGGAACGAAAGCGATAAGACATTATCGGAACTATGCGAATCAACCGTTTGCCAAATAATACCGGTATGAGCAAAGCCAAAACCAAAACCAATCGACACACGGTCGCTAACCCACCATTCCTTACCAAGTTCCAACTGAAAACTGATGCCACCATTTCCTGTTGCCTCTTCTACACACGAATTAATCATCGTAGCGAAAAGCGTATATCCGACAGACCCGCCAACAAAAAGGCCGTTCAAAGGTGAAGTTTTATTTTGTATAGGATAAAATGTTGTCCCCAACCCGAAGAAAGTCCTAAGGCCATATGCGTCCCTCGATTTTTCATCTATATAGCGGGACTCGTTAAAGGTTTCTGGGCATTTCGCACCCAAGCCACACGGACTTTGGTACATCTCATATTTATAGTCCAGTGAACCAGAGAAAAAGCCAATATTGAATACGAAATGAATTGCAGCCAAGTTCCCGATACCGACACCAAACTTAAATTCCGACATCGGGAAGGTTTTTCCGTCGAACTCGTAATAGTCCACGACTCTCCGCTTTCCATCAACATAGCCGCCTCCATTTTCAAAATAACCGCGGCTTAAATCTTCACGACTATTCTTGTACCAATTATGAGCAAAAGCGAACGACATATTGCTATAAAAGCCACGGTGTTCGTGAGTAGCGGGCTTGCCGACAGAAGGGGACTCTGCAGAAGCAATTCCTGCAACGCAAAGAACGAGAATTGCGATTATTTTTCTCATAAAATAAAATCCATTACAAATGATTTTACCGCAAGATAAAAAATTTCACTTGTAACGATCTTATGTACTAAAGTCAATCGGCTTTATTTTGGAAGTTCAGTGATGGTAAAATTGCTTGGACTACTTGCAGCAATAATTTCGGAACGAGTTTCGTGGCTTGCGGAATCGTAAATGACCTTGCCAACGCAAACCACCTTAATAATCTTGCCGTCCTTGCGTTTGAGGCGGTGTTCGCAATACGCAATGGGCTTTTTCGCAAGCGCTTCGGAGACAAAGCAAAGGTATTCCGTGACGTCTTCTTCCGGAATCAAATCCTGCTGTTCCATCGTTCTTTCCTTGATGTCATCCCAAGAATAGCCTGTCAACATTTCAAAATTATCATCAATCTTGATAATTTCGTTGCGCGAGTTCAATACATAATGGCTATACACCACCGCATGGACATTATGTTCTGTCCCGTTAAATTTAGACTTCATCGCCCTGCTCTTTTCGGCCACAACGTCAGCCGGCATTCTCACCTTTTCTTCGTCAGGGATAACGTTTCCGACCATGTTGCGGCAAATCGGCACAAACTCCTTGACTAGCATCGGGTCAAACTGCGTTCCAGAACAACGTTCCAACTCGGCTACAGCCTCGTCTACAGACTTTGCGGCCCTGTAAGAACGATTGCTCACCATCGCATCGAACGCATCGACAACGCTAATAATTCTAGAAAGCAGCGGGATTTCTTCTTGCTTGAGTCCGTCCGGATAGCCTTTGCCGTCCCAACGTTCGTGGTGGTGCAGAATCATGTCGGAGATTTCGTTCAAGCCCTTGGAACTCTTTGCAATTTGGTAGCCCTTGTGCACGTGAGTCTTGATGTAGTTCCATTCTTCGTCGGTTAGCTTACCCGGCTTGTTCAAGATATCGAGCGGCACACCGATTTTACCGATATCGTGCAGCAAGCAAAGGAGCGAAAGGCTGCTTTGTTGTTTATCGGTGAGTCCAATGCGTTTTCCGAGAGCAGCGCCCATGCGCTGGGTACGGCGGACATGCGCTTCGGTATCGCTATCGCATTCTTGCAAAGCCCTTTCGAGCGAAGTCAAAAGTTCAGAATGCGCAGACCCCTTATCCATCAATTTTTTCTGGTTCAACGTTTGTCTTGCAGAACTAATGACATCAACGATATTCGAATCCGGTGACGAAAGTTCATCCACGGCATACAGGAACTTGCTATTCACCAGAGGCTTTATTTGCTTCATGATTTTTTCAATTTTGCTGAGTTCCATTTGGGCACAAAGGACCACAAGCTTCGCATCTTCACCACGTACAAAATAAGAATCCTGCGGAAAATATTTTTGGAGAGCCGAAGCCAAATCGCGCAACAGACCATCGCCAAAATTGCGACCCTTTGCACTGTTCAAGCTAGAAAGGTTGTTCAAGTCGCAGAGAACCACAGTCATCGGGTACGTTAATTCCGTCGCTTCCTTTTCGATAAAGACCTTAAAACTTTCCCAACTGCGGAAGCCCGTCACCAAATCCGTTTTCATCAGCGTATCGGAGAATACAAATAAATTTCCAATCGGTCGTTTGTCGTTTTCTTTAATTTGTCGGAAGTCGCAACACATTGCTTTTCCGCCTTGAGCTACATAAAATTGCGTTGAACTAGCATCGGCGGAATCCACAGGATTTATTTTGAGTGTTTTGAGGAAAGCTTCTTGACGCAGCGTTTCACGGAACTTTATACCGGCAAGGAGCTTTTCGGCTTTTGTATTGTGGAAAATCAAGGCGCCCTTGAAATCAAACAAGACTATTCCCTGTTCGATATTTTCAAACACATTGTCCTTGAAATAATTCAAGATATCCATTACCGCATACCGGCAAGACAAATACGCACAAATGGGGAGACAGCAATAAAAATGAATCGAATATTCAAACGAAAGGTTAACAAACTTGTCCATCAAGAAATTCAGCATAATGAAAAACGCCACAGAGACGATTAGGCCCTGATAACGCTTTCGGAATACCTTTGGTGCATACAAGAATCGGTAAAACAACAGCCCCATCGAAAAGAAGAACATCAAGCGCCCTAGCAGATGATGGAAATAATAGAGAGAGGTCCTGTACGCCACATGGAAATTCATAACGCCCATGCTCGGTTCACACCCCCAAGCCCAACCACAGAACGGGTTCACAATCCAAACCACCAAATCCAAAATCACAGCCACTAAAATTGCCCGGAGCAACAAGCGATTCCAGCGCAACTCCGCCATGTGCGTATAGACATTCACGAATCGCATAAAGAAATACATCGACATCAAGACGCCAATAAAGCAAAGTGACGATAACGTCATGTACGATCTGCGCGTTTCAGCAAAAATTCGGCCGAAATAAAAGACAACCGAAAAAATGCCAAAACAAGCACTCATCGCAATCCATTTAAGTTCGCTCTTTTGGGATTTAATCGAAGCAATCCCCACATACAGTGCGGCGGCAATAATAACAAGCGATATCGAGATAAAAATAATCAGACTTCCATTAGCCATAATGCGCTCCCGAACATTATTAAGTCACTTTAGTAGAAAATTAATCTTTTTTTGACCAATAGGAAAAACGAAAACGCGCAGAATGATATCTGTGCGCCAAATCACTTGCAAAAAAGTTCAAAAACACGCTTTTTAAAGGAAAAAACACCCACGAATAAAGCTTTTGCGTTACGTAATCAAATTCGCGAATACAGAAGCTACGCAAAATTCATCAAAAAATCGCGGTGAAGTTGCTTGTCGCCGTACTTATCTTCGGAATTTTCTTTGAGGTCTTCGGCCGTGTAGCCGCTTACGATTTTTTGCAAACAGACCGTGCGCGAAGATTCGTCATAGCTAAAATGGATGCGGAACGTGCGGTAAGCAAGGATTCCCGTTTGGGCATTTTCGTCCAGAGTCAAACGCCGGCGCGAACTGTCGAAAACGTCTTTTGTGAAATTGCCTCGTGACAACTGGACCTGCGCAAAGCTAAGCAAATCAAAAGTGCTATGTTCGGCAATCCAGCGATTTTGCGCGGCAAAGTCTTCGGATTCTTCGATTGTCCAAAGGTCGCCCACTTGTTCCTCGACCCAGCCCGCCTTTGCATTCGGGAAGGCATCTGCCATCGGGATGTACGGTTTGATATCGAGAATTGGCGTTTCGTTCAAAAGGTCCGCCTCATCTACGTATAACGTAAGTCCATCAATTTTCAACAAGCGAACACAAGAAAGTCCAATCGGATTCGGGCGGTAAGGGCTGCGGCTTGCAAAAGTGCCTACGCGATCTTTGCCTTTCGGCGGCACCGGCGGGCGCGTCGTCGGTCGCCAACCAGCGTTTTCGTGAAACAGGAAAATCACCCAAATGCGTTCGAAGCCGTCGAGATCGCGGAGCGCCATCTCGAAATTCTGCCCCGGATTCAGCACAATTCGGCCCGGATGTCCGGCAAAAAGGCGCCCCTGCCGAGGAGCGTCATACTTGTAAACAGCATCGCCAAAAAATGTACCGATGGGAGTCATTTTTACAGTCCGTCTTCGGTAATTTTTCCGTAGCGGATATAATCGATTTTACCAGTAAAGTAACGGTCGTTATGGAGGGTTTGGTACATCGAATCATAACCTATACCCAAACCATATTCGATATTAGAAACATCGCCATTATATTCCGACGAACGTCGCATTTTTCCGTCCAAAAAAGCATTGAATGTATAGACGATTTTTCCCGTCAATTCCGATTTTCTCGGGAATATTTTAATACGAACAACATGCCATTCGTTCAGCGAAACTTCACCCAAGCTAATGGATTCCCAATTTTTTTCTTTACGAACGTTCGGATCGCGCATATGGAACACCACATCCGTTCCATCCAATCGTAATTGCCATCCTGTTTTGCCGGATCCTGGAGGTTCCGCTACAAAAATATTTGCAATATTACCTTTTTTTGTAGGCATAAAGCGAACTTCGGCAACAAAGCCCTTGCTCTTAAAAATTTCATCCAAAGGAATTATGAGTCCGTTCGAGCCATCAAAAATAATGCTTCCGCATTCAGCCGATACCGGATTAACCGTATTGTCGATATACGCAGGATGTTTACCAAAAGAATCTCGCCCTAAATCGCGCTGTAAATTAAATTCATACGCCACGTCATAGTCTTTCAAGTCGTCCGTTACTGCAGACTCGTTGCATTCGAGTTCATCAGCATTAGTCGCAACGACTTTTGCAGTAGTATATGTGGTATGATTATACCAACTTCTGGTTTCAATAGGAGCTTCGGAACTTGATGATTCAGGGAAAGAAGATCTTACAAAAGGACGAGAAGAAGAACTCTCTGTTTGGGATGAAGATGAACGGACAGAACTAGATGTTTGTCCATCTTCATGTGAGGCGTTCGTTACGGAACTGGAAGATTTTTTTTCGGTGCGGAGAACCGAATTTTCGCTGGGAACCCAGGATTCCTGAACCGATGACGAAGAAATTTCGCCATTATTTCGTCCATCTAAATCATTTACGCTTGCCGGATTTTCATTGCACCCCAATACACCAAAACTCAAAATAGAACAGACTCCGGCAAGAACTCCTAACTTGTTCATTTAAACTCCAATTTTACGGTGCTGTCAAAAATATACAAAAACGTTACAGCAAAGCAAACCATGGATGCGAAGTTTTGTACCTATAAACGGCATCAGCGAGGATGTACTGAAGGGTTTGATTTACATAAAATTACAGGGAGAAATACAACTTAACAATCAAAATTTCGTAATTTCAAATTATATGCAAAACGATCCTATTGAAATTCAAAACCAGACGCAAACCGCCTCTAACGATCAATCTATTGTGGGGCAGTTTTTTGAATCCGTAGCGGATCACGCTATAGACGAAGTCTTTGAATCCGCATTCGACAAAGTCATCAATGTCGCCAAGCCTATCGCGAATTCGGTCATCGACAATGCCGGAGCCGCCGTCGATACGGTCATGGATGTCGCAGGTTCCGCGGCAAGCGCTGCCGCTGATGTAGCCGGTTCTGCCGCGAGTGCAGCTGCTGATGCCGCGGGGGCTGCTGCAAGCGCCGCCGTCGATGTCGCCGGGTCAATCGTCGGAAGTTTGCTCGACGGGATTTAAGCGGCGAGAGGAAGTAAAAAAGCCTGCCCCGCATCTCTCGCCTTGCTCACTTTTGACGCCCTTGGCGTCCGTGGCTACGGCTCGAAAATGGGTTTGCAAGCAACCCCGCTTCACTCGCCTTGCTCACTTTTTCTATCTTTGGGCACGATGAAAGAAAAGGCAAAAAAACTCATTGAAAAGTACGAAGAACTGGAATCGGAACTCGGCAACCCGGATGTTCTCGGAGACCAGGCTCGTTACAACAAGATCCACAAGCAGTACAAAGGTATCGAAAAGGCTGTTTTGAAGGCCAAGGAATACCTGCAGATGATGGACGACCTTGACGAATACAAGGCCGCCCTCGGCGATTCCGACCCGGAAATGGTCGCGATGGCCAAGGCCGAAATTTCGGAGATCGAAAAGAAGCTCCCCGAAGTAACGGACGAACTCCAGATTTTGATGGTGCCGAAGGATCCGTGGGACTACCGTAACGCAACGCT
>JAEEGJ010015893.1_pt1 | contig 17431 bp, 17 predicted proteins | sample 8958761 | NCBI WGS metagenome assembly JAEEGJ01 (sample SAMN16246546, study PRJNA631951) | gut metagenome | biome: gut microbiome; feature: rumen; material: RS-attached | host: Bos | place: Iran: Karaj | collected 2018-10 | reverse complement strand
TTATGTCGTCGGCATGATTGCCGAGAAAGCCGTCCGCGAGTCCGCCCTCGGCCCCGAAGGTATGTGGATACCCTCCCTCGTCATGCTGCCCATCGGCATCGTCCTCACCCTCCAGGCCACCACCGACTCCTCCTTCTTCGATGGCTCCTCCTGGGGCAAGTTCTTCCGCCACCTCTTCCGTCGCAGTAAGTAGGGCTTCCGACCGCATGGCGGTGCGGAAAAAACCGTCGAAATGTTAAAAAAACACCCGTTTTGTCACATTTTGGCCTTTTGATGGTTATATATATGCAATATCTTTTCGCCGTCACGCGATGAACGAGAACCGTCATAATGCCGCCGCCCACTATCGTGAGCTTATTTGTCGCCACGAGCGCATGCTCCGCTGGCTCTGCCTGCGGCGCGCCTTTGGCGACCCCAGCCTCGCCGACGACTACTTCCAGGAGGTGGCCCTCTCCCTTTGGCGGCAGTTGCCCTCGCTCACGCCAGACATACCCCTGCGCCAGGAACGCGCCTATGTCAAAGAGGCTGCTCGCTTCGTCCTCGGCCATTGTTCGCGAAAAGAACGACGCGACTTGAAGGGACTACAGGCCGAGATGATTATTGTCCTCGACCAGTGCGACAGGGAAAACGAACAACTCCTCAACACCTTCATCGATGCCCTCCCCAAAAGAGAGCGCATTGCCGTGGGTCTCTACAGGGTGGGCTATTCGATATCCGAGATAGCCAAATTCCTCGACATTCAGCCCAGTGCCGTCAGCCAAAGTATTAACCGTGCCATCGTTAGGATGCGCAATATGTACGAAAAAGAATGTAACACCATAAACCGTATGCACCATGAACAGTGAAGAGAAAATAATCCAAATGCTTGAGGGGTCGCGTCAGCGTGGCAATCGTGCCACCGTCGACGAAGTCGACCTCCTCGTTCGCCATCTCCATGTCAGCCGTTGGCGCCGCCGTGCCAACCGGGTGGCCAATGCACTCTCCACACTCGTCGTCTTCTTGGCTGCAGGGCTGACGATGGCCTGGACACCCATCCCCGAATACAGCTCCTATAAAACCTCGCAGGGAGGAAGTACCCCGGAAGCCGACTGCCAGATGCTTCACCAAATGATTGAACAAAAATGAAACGCCTGCTTATAACGCTGTCCCTCTCGCTCCTCGCCGTCACCGCCGTCGTGCTGTGGCGCGGATGGCCGCACCTCTTCCCCTCCTCCGAGGTCAGCGACCTCTACCGCCGTTATGAGCACAACGACCATATCCGTGCCACCGAAATCCACGACTTCCAAATCAACGACACCCTCGCCGTAGAGACAGTCCTCCTCCAGGCCACCACCGACTCCGCCTGGTATGCACTTTTAACAGACTTCGGAATGCCAGAGGAACTAATCGAGATGTACAAGTCAAACAGGGATTTCCTTGTAGGTGATAGAAACAAATCCTTGTTAAAATTTTTTATAGACAAAAACAACATTCGAAAAACGCTACCGCTAAGCAACCCGGATAGCCGTATGGTGATAGGATCTCTTAAAAAGAGGTCATTATGTGTTTTTATAACGGACGATAATAACCTTAAAAATAAAATTAGTTACATTACAATTAAAGATTTAAAAAATGGTCATTAAATTTAGAACAGTTGCGCTCCTCGCAGCTCTGAGCCTGGCCGCAACAAGCTGTCAGAAGACAGAATTCGTTGACACAAATGTAATCTCTGGACAAACAGCAGATACATTCTATGTCGTTTATTCTATCAACGGAGAAGTCTATCAATGTTATCTTAGTGAGCTGGAATGGGATGCCTTTGTAGAAAGAATGCTCGCTCTCGCTCGTGAAGGATACGAAGTATCATTCTCCAAAAACCGCTCTTCATTGACTTCTCAGAGCAAGGAGAAGGTTACTTTTGTCACCGATAGTGAAAAAGAAGCTCATGAATGGTCCAATGAAATGGCTAATCAAGGCTATTATGTAACAATTACATATGACCAAGGAACAGGAAAATACACCTGCATAGCCATCAAGTAAATCAAAAACCGTCAACGGACCTCGTGATTAACCCCAAACAAAGAAAGAACCCATGAAAATCATCCATTTTCGTCTCTGCCGATAGAGGTGCGCCGTTCGCAGGGACAAGAAAGGGTGCCTACTGGCACCCAAAGGCATAGAGCCGAACTCTACACACTACTCAATAGTCAACAACGTGTATCGTCCGACTTTATTGTGTGACATCGGAGAAAAACTGCCCTCCATCGCACAGCACCTGTTTTGGCAGACAATAAGAGATGTAATATAACGTTAAAATTTTGAAAAATGAAAAAAATTATTTTACTGATTTCTGTAATATCATTCATTTCTGTTTCCCCAGTGAAAGCACAGATGGTGATAAAAAGCGATGGTCGTGTAGTTGTTGGTCCTGACACCAATCCGAGTGATGACCCTGACCCAGCCCTCAAATTATCAATTCACGGAGATAGCTCTAACTTTTCGTGTGCCAAACTTGGTTTTGGTGACATGGGACATTATGATTTAGACGGTTGGAACGTATTCGTCGGAGAATATGGAACTACCGACTCTGACATTCTGTGGCTGCATGGGAAGTATGGAGTCAAAATAACCGCAGGGAATGGCAACGATCTTTTAATGTTTTGGCAACCGAGCAGGTCGACTCTTCCCCGTTTCACTTTTTACGACGGACTTCATGTTGACAGGTTGTCTGTCAGTTGCGATGACAGAAACAAGCGGTCCATCGGCACAATCCCCTATGCGCTCCCCCGACTGATGAACCTGACGGGTGTAAGATACAACTATCTCCCTATCGACAACACCGTTTCCTCCGAGGCTGCTGATAGTCGCCAGTCTGTTGGTACACCCTCCGAGAAAGAAGCCGAAGCCATGCAGCGCTCGGCTGACCTTAGGGCGGCACGGGCACAGGGAGATACCCGTTATGGGTTATTGGCCAGCGAACTGGCTATGCAGTTCCCGGAGATTGTGGAAACTGACGACCAAGGGAACCAGTATGTCAACTACATGGAACTGATACCCGTAATGGTGTCGGCCATTCAGGAACTCTACTCTGCCATCGAAAGCAGCGGTCTTACGCTCGACGTGATGGATGAGTATGATGCCTATATGCGCACAAATGTTTCCGATTCCACTATGGATGGTCGCCAATATGCGAACGGCCCCTCTGGCAATCATGAACATTTTACGGGTGCCATGTTATACCAGAATTCACCCAATCCCTTCTCGAGCAATACTGTGATAGAGTACTACATTCCGGACAATGCTATTGGTGCAAACCTCTACATCTTCACCCTCAACGGCGAACTGTTGGAGACATATCCTATAAACACATTTGGGAACGGCAGCATATCCATTGACGGCGCGACCCTCAATGCCGGCATGTACCTATATTCCCTGGTGGTGGACGAGCAGATAGTAGACACCAAGCGGATGATATTAACCAAATAACATATTATCATGAAAACAAAAATATTACTCTTTTTTGTCACCCTTTGCACGGCAGTCTCCGGCCATGGACAGGACACCACAGGTTTCCAGTCGTTCTTTGGCCACGAAACAACAGTATGGCACGGAGTGACAGAGTACTATGATGTGGCGTTGGAGAACCATTTGCTTCGGGAAACACAAGACACCGTAGTTGATGGCTTGGTTTACAAAAAAATAGAATACTCCAAGGTTTTTTGGTATAACGGATATAGTGAAGTTAGAGACTCGGAAAAGGATTTCTATCTTAGGGAAGACACAGTAGCAGGCAAGCTTTGGTGTCGTTTCCCCAACGAAGAAGAGGAATTCCTCGTAGTTGATCTCTCCCTTTCCATTGGAGACACAATCATGCTGAGGAATTACACCAATCCCTATCTGAATCTGGAACTGAAATATGTTGTACAAGATACAGCAACGACAGACAATAGGCGTACCCTCGTTTTGGAATGCAGGGAAATGAATGAGAGGATAAGTTTCATTGAAGGTGTCGGATGTACCAATCTTTTCGACTATACCCGATACCCCGTAATGATAGCAAGCTATCTCGTGTGTTGCTTCAAGGACGGTTCCCTTGTCTATCATGACAGTCGAATAAACGCACGGGAAGAGCAAGACTGTGTTATTCACGATGTGGGGATAGAAGAAAACGAAGCATCTCTGACAATTACTGTTTTTCCAAATCCCTGTACAGATTGGATAGCGATTGAAGGAGATTCACCGCTATCAATAAGGTTGTATAATATTGAAGGACATTGTGTAAAAAATAAAACTGAAGGGAATGGCGTGTTAGACATGTCAGATTTGCCAAGGGGGTGTTACTCCTTGCAGATTTTTGCCAATAATCAAGTTGTACAAAGAATCATAATAAAAAAATAATATGAGAAAAATTTTTTTGTTTCTTTTGATTCTGGCCATATCAAATTCTATTTACGGTCAGTTCGTGTGTAAAAACGAGCACGATATTACACGATTCCCGGGATATGGAAATATCTCCAATGGAGGAGTATTTACACCAAAAGGGGATTTAAGAGTGTTGATAATTTTTATAAGTTATGGAGATGATTATGATTATCAGGAGGTGAATGGCTGGCCCCAAGATTCTGCTTTCCCCAATTGGGCAACCAACATCGATAACAAAGCATTTTATACTACGTTTTTGGATTTTTCAAACGATATTTATTCTGATCCCAACAGATTCTCTGTTTCTAATTTTTACTACCAGATGTCCAACGGAAGTTTTAGATTATTAGCAGATTATTATCCAAGAAGAGTTATTGTTGACAATGTATTGCCTACTGATGATTGGGGTTCCATCCATCTGAAAGCCTTGCAAAAAATATCCGATAGTGTAAATTGGAGTCTTTATGACAATAGGAAAAATTCCCCTAATTACGAATTTGACAATTCAACATCTCAACCTGACAATGCAATAGACTATATTATTTTCTGTCATAGATTCTCGTGGAATTGGCAACATTTACCCTCCCAAAATCTATCTCTGGAAAATGCTGATGGTGCTACATCTGTTTTTATAGAAACCACTGTTGGACACAACTATTCCGTGAAAAGATCATCAGGCTTCACCTTTTTTTCAGGAGGAAGGAATATTATTGCATCTTTCCCTCATGAAGTCGGACATGATTTATATGATGGTCCACATTATGCAGGAGCAAATCATGTGGTGGGTAGATATTTCTATGAACCGACAGCAGGATGGGGCATGATGCATTTGGACAATAATTATACATGTGCTGCGGGATGGGAACGCTACATACTGAATTGGGTTTCAGATATCAAGGCAAATGGAGTAAATGCCAAGATTGAGAATGTCTCCGATTTAGTTGCCAACAATGGTGTCTTTCTGTTAAGAGACTTTATCACCACGGGCGATGCCATTAGAATACGTGTACCTGCAGGCGATGGAATCTATCAATATCTTTGGCTTGAAAACCACCAATGCAAATCAACCTTTGACGGTAACATGCTTGAAAACAGGTATTGTGAAGAACCCATAGATGAATATAAACGAGGATTGGTTGCATATGTCGAATCCTATTCTCATGTAAAGGACACCAATTATATTGACTTGTATGATAGCGCAAATGGTGTTAGGTGGCTTTCAAAGAATGGGGATCATGATTTCGGATTTGGTATGAATAGTATTCAACCTTTCCCCGCTTGTAGCAATTTAGTTACGCACCCTTTTTACAGTCTACGGGAGAACCCTATAGGAGGGCAAAGTGTTGGAGAACTTATCCGACATGATTTCGATAATGATGGCCAAATAACGTATAATAAACATTCATTAGGTAGTCTGAATAATACAGCAAAAAACGAAGGTTTATCGGTTGTCAAGCTTGATACACTCCCTCCTACTGCAAAGTACTTAACAGGTACTGGCATGCAGTTTCAAATGGGTGATAAGGTGGGTATCGCAAGAAACCCCTGCGTAAGGAACATTCCGAAATACGACTCAACAGCGTATTTGATGGGAGACTATTACCTCAATGGGATTTCTTTCGAAATACTATTGCGTCTTTTTAATGGCAACATGTTGGTGAAAGTCAGAATGGACGATGTCGCCATCGACCAAGATGTCCGTTGGGCGGCTGCATCCATTATCCTCACTGACATCACCGGCGACAGTCGTCCCGATGTTGACGTGCGCCCCACCATTACAGTCAATATCGACAAAAGCGGCACCCCCAACCGGCACAAAAACCCCGCAAACCCCAACCAGACCTCGTCTACTGTCAAGGATTTCATCACACCCACCACCTTCACCTGCCGCAATGGTTCCTATTTCAAACAGGACACTTTCTCTATTGTCAATGTTAAGGATTCCTCCACACTGGTTCTTGAATCGGGATCAATCTATGAAATCGGCGATCATGCCTCACTAAACATCGACTCTTCAGGAACTTTGATTGTCAAGTCCGGGGCAACGTTGAGAGTAAAAGGAACCGGCCATGTTGAAATTAACAAAGGTGCCTATATTTGCATCGAGGATGGCGCAAACATTGAACTTGTTAACGTATTAAGCTCTGTCAATCTCCGTCATGGATACAACTTGGGGGTGAATCCAGATGCCTCGTCTCCGGCAGGCAATTGTACATCCACCCCTTTGACCAGTTTTGCCCTTGCCTCGGGAAGCACAGGCCAAATACATGATTTCTCTACAAACCGCTATATCCAGAGAACAACATACTATAGAGATGCTTATGTGGCAGGTAACAATATTTGGGCAGGATCCTGTGTTTTACCCTTCCCCCCGTATGGAAATGTAAACCTTGAAAACGGCTCCCATGTTATTCTTGATGCTGACGGCGATGTGCATTTGGAGTTCGGAGTGAATGTTAAACTTGGTGCCACCCTTGAAATACGATGAAACCTGACATTCCCTACCTCCTCCGCATCTCCACCCCCGCCGGCCCCACCACCAAGAAACTGCTCATACAGTGACGCTGACATAAACATGAATTACCATGAATTAACCATAAATTAATTAACGGTCAATTGATGATAATTTCTGTTCATCCAAACTTGAAACATTTTTTTTCGTATCTTTGCACTGAAAAATCAAAACACAAATTATGAAAAATATTATCAAACCTTTATTTCTCATCTGCCTTGTTATTTCACTATATAGTGATCTAAAGGCTCAATCTGCAATTGTTTCGTATTTCCCCTCATCATCAACTTTGTTAGGTGATGCAAGTCGTATTGGATATCATTATAATAATTGGACAACTTACTATATGCGTTATAATGACACCTCATACTTTTGCGTTTTATACAACCCCGCAATATGGATACCTACTCCATCTTCAGACAAAATCCCAATGCCACAAGATTTTGTTATTTGGGATTTTAAAGAGTATAATTCATCTCCGGGGTATATAGGATCTTATCAAGGGGTAGGTATGTATGGATGGGCTAATAGTTATAATTTATTTTATCCTGCCAATTATTTCAGGGTCTTCAAACTGCCAGCGGTTGATTTGTTAAAAAGAACCGCATATATCAGAGTGCCGAATGCAGAAGATGAATTTATGACAAAGGCATTTTCCGTTGGTAAACGAGTAGTAACTGGTAGTTCTTCATCACAAAGCTATATTCTAGAATATTATGTAGATGGATCGGGGATGTTTGCCCCGTATCAGTATGCTCCATTGGAATTCAATTCCACTGAAAGAAAAGAGACGGCGGACGACGTTATTACAATAGATCATTATGTTATTTTTGCCACAAGCGACACTCGAAAAGAACATGCACCCGTTAATCTTCGTATTTCTGATACTACCAATGTTCTCTCTAATGGAGACATAGATTATCAATGGCAATTCTTACTACCATCAAATGAAAACGTATATGGTGAGTTGCGTTTGCTTTTTTTGGATGACCATGAATTTATATTAGCTTACACAATATATGACTCAAAAAGAAATAAATATTACTTGTGTTTCCATAAAATTATTTTAGCAGATTTTCTTGCAGGATTTAATTCTATTGTTTCTCATGAAATACAACTTGAAAAAGATTGTAGTAATTTGGTAGATATCGTCTTTGAACCAGATGTAAGTACAGTGATAGCCCTTTTAAATGGGAGTAATCGAAGTGAAACATATCATATAGATGCTTATTTAACGACGAGCTCTTATGTGACAAAACTATATTACCCCAACGGACTTCTTTGGTCTATTGATACTGTGGGAACACATTCTCAATATACATCAGATATGTATATGGCCATAGAGGATAATAATATTTTCTTTCAAGATATTTCGAATGGAGTGGATATTGATTCGTCATGTCTGGAAATGATTACGAAAGTATACACATTGAAAGAGCCTCCCCTTATTAATTATTATAAAGATCCCTTGGAGCGTTATTCGGGATCCAAACAATTATCAATACTTAATATTCAATATTATTTATTTGGAGGGATGAGGACCTGCGGTATACCCCAACCAGAAGAATGATTTGTAAATCCAATGTAAAAAAAGCATTTGTTAAACATTTATTTGTTATGAAAAAAAACTTTTTTACTTTCGCGATAATAATGCTGTTTTATAGCAACTTGTTTTCGCAGACGCCGATATTCGATTCTACACGAGTATATGATACTGTTACAGACGCAGACTCGTTTTATCTCTTTTCTACATCGAAACCCTGTTTTACCCCAGGAATGTATAACTGGGCACCAGCCATTGTAATGGTACAGGAATATGTGCCAAGCGATACGGTGACAGTGTATGGAGTGGCTATTCCTTTGATGAATTTCTATAGTAATAACCCAATTTGTAATAATCTTACAGAATACCAAGCCTTGCTTATGAGCCGTCAAGGCCCCTCAACCATAAACGAATGGGCTTATTCGATGAATATCGTCGATTCAGTTACTCTAAACCGATCGCAACCCCGATTCTGTTGGTTTTTGTATGAGGATTCGTGTGACAAAACAAATACTCTATTAACACCATGCTACGAGTTCTATTTCGATACGCCAGAACAGATTAACCGAATGACGGACACTTTTTATGTGGGACGCTATTACAGACAAGAAAGAACTCCGGGAATTTCTTTGCAGGAATATGGTGGTGAATACAGTAATTCTCTACCGGGTACTATTTATCAATCCCATGACATTACAGGAACTGCCCTTGATATGTTTTTCCCTGCTACAGGATACCAGGACAAACGGTGGGGCGTATTTTTCCCCATCACAGGCTTCCGGTGCAAGCCTGTGCGTCAATACAGGTTGGACTCCTACTACGGCACATTGGCCACGGTAAGTTGGAGCGGTGGCGAGGATGGCGGTCTCTACAACGTGCGGTTAGTGGGAGAGGACGGCAGCGACACCACATACGTCACCTCCGGCAACGCCTTGGTGCTCCAGAACCTATCCGACAGCGTCCGCTACAACGTGATGGTGCGCAAACAGTGCCACTATGCCACCTCGAACTACGACACCACGGTCTACAGCGAATGGCTGTCGTATTTATCCTTCGGTACCACCATTCTCGACACGGTATGGCGTACTGTGGATGCAAACAGTGCCAATCCCGCCATGGGCACCGTCATCGGCAGCGGGATGTATATGGACAGTAGTGTTGTGACGCTGACGGCCCGCAGTCTCGGCAACAACGAGTTCGACATATGGAACGATGGCGACACCACCAACCCACGTCAAATCCTTGTGATCAGCGACACCTCTTTCACAGCCTTCTTCCGAGAGAAAGAGGACACCGTTGGCATCATACTCCCGGAGGGCGAGGATTTCGTATTGAACCCCAATCCCGCACACGGAACCGTTCAGGTCATTGTTCCCACCTCGGCTTTAGGCGAACAATTGTCCATCTGCAACCTCGCGGGACGCGAACTGCGTGTCTTTGATGTTCAGCATCAGTCGTTTAACATCAATATTGGCACTCTTCCCTCCGGTGTCTACCTTGTCAAACTCACCACCCCCGCCGGCCCCACCACCAAGAAACTGCTCGTCCAGTGACGCTAACACAAACATGAAATTCTATGAATTATTTGACGGTAAATTTAAAAAAGTAATGATTATGAAAAAATTTATCCTTACCTTCTTGGCAGCAGCAACAATGCTGGGCGCTCAGGCGCAAAACCAATTCTCCCGGGTGGAGTTTGTCGAATACACCGATGTGCTTCCCCGCATGTTCACCATCGTCACCTATATGTATTCCCAGGATTACAATACTCATGGGCAGTACTACTACGACACCGTCAGAATCATCAATAGCGACCTCCAGGTGGAGAAAACCTTTACTCTGAATTTGGAAGAGTACGGCTATATGCTACCGGCACAGATCAGGTTCTTTGATTTCGATGCCGACTACATTAACCCCGAAAGGGATTTCTACTACACGCAGACGCTCTTCAACAACGACAGCAAGTTTGAATACATCCGTCCCGTGTATCAGGGAGGCATTGTTGTGGGATTCACTGTAAATCGCTACGAGATTGTGGCCGACGACGGCACCGTTACGGGGACTATCACCTGGGACGAGGGCTACTACGCCAGCGAGGACCCTCACATCTATCTCTACAAATTTGGCGACAAGTACTACATCAACTTCGACCTCAGCAACAACAACGACACCATTACTGTCTGGTACAAACTGGGCCCGCAGACGCAACAATCCATTACCCGCGTGGAGAATGTACCCTTCAGCGTACGCCCGACGGTAGCGCAACGCGGCAGCGACATCACCGTGCAACTCGAAGAAGGCTCCAATGCCCGTGAGATTGTGGTTATCGACGCGCTGGGACGCGAGATGAAGCGTATTCCCGTTGTCCAAGGACATCGCGAGGTAAGAATCAGCACCTCGGACCTTTCTGCCGGCATAGGCTTTGTCAGCGATCGCAGGAACGGCTCCGTCAAGATAATGATTCGTTAGAGAGATACAAAACCATTCTCAATAGATTATTTTGTTCTTGATAAAGCAAAGGTGAATATAACGAAAAACCTCCCCGCCTGACGGCGGTAATCAACAAATCAAAAACAATTCATTATGAAAAAAACAATTCTTTTCCTCGGATTTTTGATGGCATTGCTCCAGCCGCTGGCGGCGCAAGACACCGTCCATCTTCACGACATGCGAATGATAAGCCGCTATTATGTGCCTGTCTGGCCGGATGCTTTTCCGGTTCGCGTCATTGATGGGGAGAAATACTTTAGAGGATGGTTGATGACAACGGCAGAAAACCTCGAACAGGTTAGAGAGGATGCCATATATATGTATACCGACGACACCCTGCAAGTGTATGGCATAGCGGCAAGCCTGACAACGGAATGGCGGTTCTTCGGAAGCAGTATCTTTTCGGGTATTACGGACACCTCCTGCGAGTTTGTCTACGACTACCTGCGGCTGTACGAAGCCGACCCCGACTCCCTGCGCCATATTGGTGAAGACCTGTTGGTGAATCTGCGCTACACACCGGTCTCCTATTACTTGGACTTGGGGTTGATAGAGTCGGACTTTGCACCAGTGTACAATCCGATAATACCCATGTACGAGCGCTATTTCACTACGCCTGTGACGGTGGCCGACTCTTTTTATGTAGGTCGCCGCTACCGTCCCGACCATCACGATGGCAAGTACGTATACATAATATCATTGGCCGACTCTACGTATCATGGCAGAGAGCATGTGGCGTGGTATGAAGATTGGGTGTGGAATTGGCCGTTGTTTGATATATATGACTCTGTAATCCGAGGATGGGGTTACGATACGGTGGGGCCACGTCAACTTATTCCGTTCCTCTTCCCCATCATCGCACCGCTCGACACCGTCGGCGACACCATTGTCATACCCCGCGACACCATCATCATTCCCGGTGACACCATCATTGTTCCTGGCGACACTATCATCAACGGGGGTGACACCATCATTGTCCCTGGCGACACTATTATCAATGGCGGCGACACCATCATCAACCCCGGTGACACCATCGTCGTCCCCGGCGGCGACACCACGGGCGTGGGCATACAGGGAGTGAACCTGCTCTACCGCTACACCGCCGTGCAGCCCAACCCAGCGACGGACAAGGTCAGGGTGACCTCCAGCTTCGGCCTCACCCGCATCGAAGCCTACGACCTCAGAGGGCGGCTCCTCTTTGAAACCCCCGCCTCGGGCCTCAAAGCCGACCTCGACGTCTCCTCCTGGCCCCGCGGCACCTACCTCCTCCGCATCCTCACCCCCGCCGGCCCCACCACCAAGAAACTGCTGGTACAGTAGCGTTCCTTCTCCTCCCCCGCCTGCGGCGGAAATCCAGAAATCCTGGAAAAATAAAATGACAAACTAATCGTTATTAACAATATAAAAGAAACGCTATGAAAAAACTAATATTGGATCGTCTGGTCGCGTACAACTATGGCGGCAGATATGATGTGGTCGCGTACAGCCGTGTGAGCAACCCGTGAGTAAGATTATTGAAATCCAAGACGCAAAAGCATCCTATGACAATATTATGGGAACATGGTACACCCACATTCACCACTTGATTTGATAAGCAGTTACGATCGTGTTACGGCAATCGTAACTACTGATGTTTTTAATGTGGATTGTTTTTCGGTAGAGTAGTAGTTAAAAAAATACCAATTATGAAAAAGTTTATTCTCTCGTTTCTTTTTGTTGCGTGTCTGATTCCGGCAGCATTGTCTCAGGACACCGTCCGCTATGGCGACCCTTGGTATGCTTTCAATCCCCTTCCTAATTTGATTGGGCCTTCACCTATTCTCAACATTTATGAGATAACGCGGGATCCCAATGAAGAGTTTAGAACTTATTTGGGTTACAAAGATAGCAACTATACGATATACGGTATCGCTATAGTGATGGACTCTTTCCCACGTCCGGAAATCGGCTATTTTGTGACGCTCTTGCGGGGTATGGACTGGCACCCGTTGGGGTATGGTCAAATTAGCATAGATTCACTCTACCAAGAAGACACAATCAAAACGTGGACCGACCCGCTGGTAAAACGATGTTGGTTTGAGTATTTTTATGATTATGACTCTGCTACCGAAACCTACAAAAGTGTGGATGCGTATAACTGTTATGAGTTTTATTTCGATTCGCCATTCAAGTTGGAAGGCCGGGGCAAAAACAGTACTGCCGATACCTTCTTTGTGGGGATGTATTCTCTAGAGCATACGCGTACTTTTATAAGTGCGGATGAAGAACATTCAATCATGCCCAAGGAATATACGAGCTATCCGCCGACAACGCCAATTTTAAGTGTAATTAAACGTGACGGTGTTATTGTAGGGGGGTATTACGAGCGGCCAGATATGCGGCCATCTTGGCATTGGCTCTATTGGGGTGGCATCTTCCCCATCATCGAGCGGCGATGTAGCGTGCCGCGAGGGCTGGCGCTGTCGGCGGACAGCCTCTCGGCCCACTGGCGCTCCGACACCGACGCCGAACTCTTCCAGCTCGCTGTCTGCAACGACATGACGGACCCCGACGATGGTCTGCTCTTCACCACCACCGACACCATGCAGGCTCTGCCGTCTTTCCACCGCGACAACACCTATCGTCTCTATCTCCGCAAAATGTGCGACTTCCGTCAGGATTCCGTCTGGAGCGACTGGAGCGCCCCGCTTTTGATAGCATCCCAGCCGACGGAAGGCATCAGTGAAGTGGAAAAAGCCGGATGGACAATCGAAATCAATCCTAACCCTGCAACGAAGCAAGTGCATGTCACCACCAACTTCAACCTGACGCAGGTAGAGGTCTTTGACGAGCAAGGCCGCCAGTGCCACACCCTTCCCGCCTCGGGCCACAAGGCCGACCTCGACGTCTCCTCCTGGCCCCGCGGCACCTACCTCCTCCGCATCTCCACCCCCGCCGGCCCCACCACCAAGAAACTCCTCATCCAGTAGCGCACCTTCTCCTACCCCGCCTCGGACTTCAAAGTCGACCTTGACGTCTACTCTTGACCCCGCGGCACTCACCTCCTCCGCATCTTTACCCCAGCCAACTAACCACAAAGAAAAGAAAAAAACAGAAGTTACCCTACACTAAGATGAAAGATAGAGCTCCACCTATCAGTTAACTCCAACCCTTACGACTGACAAAATGGCAGTTCTCTGCTACTGGTAAAGTTTTTGTTTAATTAACCAAAAAAAAATAATAAAAAATGAAAAGAAAGTTTTTTTTCGCATCTTTAATATTTGTGGCAGTCAGTGGTATCTACGTTATGGCTGGCTGTTCAAAAAACGATACGATATCAATCCCTTCGGAATCCTCCAGTTCTAAAACCAATCAAACTGAGTTTAAACTAATTGCAGAAATAACCACTGATAGTACTTTTAGTAGGATAGAGCTACTTGATCTCGGAAATGTTTATGAGTCATACTGGAATAAACGGTATTTTGAGAATGGACAATTCCAATATGATTTAAATTATTATTCAAATGTTCTTGATACGAGATTTGAACTTATAAACTGTGATGAAAATGCTATCGTCTTTGAGACAGAGGAGGGTGATACTGTGACGATATATAATATTGAGGATGCCGGAACAACAGTATCTTTCGATATGCTGCGGGATGACAATAAAGTAGTTCATTTTAAGGTAATGTCGGATTTAAAATTTGATTTTGTAAATTCATTACTATTAGCAACACACTTGAATAATTCCAAAAGTATAACGGTAATAGTTGTTACAGTTATCGGTGCGGTAGTAGCAGCGGTCGGTACAACTGTTGCTGTAGTTGCTCTCGTAAGGTCGGAACGTAACAGAACGTGTGACATAATAAAGCGAAATGGAGAAAGATCTTGTAATTGTTTTGATTGTGGCATATGGGAAGGCGATTGTTGCGTAAAATGTATAAAAACCCGAGAACATAAAAATTGTGACCACATCGGTCAAGTTTGGGGAAAAGGAGACGATTGTAATAGCCACTAATTAACCCAACATTGTCTTATTGAGTTCGCTTAAGCTAAATGTATATTGTCTATTCTGAACAAACTTTTTTCAGTTTAAGCGAACTCTTATTTGTTTTATTTATTAATCCACCTAGCAGAACATGAAACACAAATTCTACTACACAAAAATTCTATGGGCCGGCATCATTTTTTGGCTCGGTGCTATTGCAGCACGCATTGTCCTCTCTCACTGCGGATACGAGCCTTCAGGGCAAGATGTTTTGCTGGATTTTTTAGAAGAATATAAAGATGTTATCAAAGAATTAGTTTCCCCATTTATAATATTCATTGCCTTATTGGGTATTCTGGTGCCAATCCTGGAAGAGTTTCTGTTCAGATATTGGATTAAGAGCAAGAAACAACCATTAACTCTTGCCTTGTTCGCCGCCATGGGATGCTATGTGGCAGTTTGAACTTTTTGGTGGCTTGGAGTGGGCGGAGTACTGGTATCCCTGCTGCTCTACTATTTGTTCAAAGATAACCCCCATACTAAGACCCTCGCGTTGATGTTTGCCACATCCCTGCTCTTCGCATTGGCTCATATCACGGGATTTTCCGAGTTGAATGCTGATTCGGCCTTGATTATAATAGAGTTGTTCGGATTGGCTTTGGTCGCCTGTTGGCTGGTTTATAATCTGAATTATTGGTGGGCCTGTTTGTTGCACGTGGCCAACAATATCTTTGCTTTACTGATGATTCTATTATCGCCGGTGACTCTTTTGTATACACCCACCGAAATAAATTTTGAAAAGCCTCTCTATTCGGCAAGCCTGCGTCCTGGATCAGGTTCCCTCATGGGTTGCGAATATATCAACGATAGCACCTTGGTTATTAAGGGGCCATTACCCAAAATCGCTTTGTTATTGGTCGAAAAATTTAATCCGGATGTCATTTCGGGCACCTATTCTCCTAAAGAGTTTTTCAAAAAGGGTGCGGACTATAACTATAAAAGAGAGCCCCATTGGAATTATACATTAATGTTTCACGACACCATCCCCTATCATCATGCGCCCCAAATCGTGTCCGACCTTGCCAACCACAGCCCTCTTTGGATAGATACCACATACGAATACATGTATGTTATCGGAATAGAAAACCCTGAAATACTCAACAAAACAACAGGAGATATTACCAACACTTTGATGGGTCTGGCGGATCTTATTAGAGTGGGTTACGACCTCCCTGTGGTATTGGAAAAGGGCACTAACGAGTTTTATCCAGTAAAATATGACTTTGATCTGTTCTCGGCCTCCTATGATATAGATCAACTTTCTCACATTTTGTCCGAAAAACTAGGTCTGTTTATATACAAATCCACAGTTCATAAAATCCAAGTCGTGGCCTTCTCCGATCGCCCGAAATAGAATAAGGGTCGAGGTTAGGGTATCGTTGAGAAATAGAAACCAGATTTTCCTAAGATTTCCAGATTTCGCGCAGCGGGAGAAAAATAATTTTAACATTTCACCACGACAAAAAGTCGTGTTTTTTTTGTGTGTTTCCGAAATCCCGTTTAATATATTTTAAGAAATTACATCGTTGAAAATCAGGATTTTAAACAAAAGGTAGAATATTGATACATAAACCACTGATAATCAATACATAGAGGCTATCCTCTTCTTCTCCTCTTCTACCCCTCTTCTTTTCCCCTTTTACATGAGTAGAATTTAACAGGAATTTAACATAAATGGAATAGAATTTTAACATTTCAAATATGTCTTTTAAACACCCTCAAACCTCTCTAACCCCTTCAACCCTTCAAACCCCTCAAACTCTCAATACCCAATATAACGGGAAACGGACACAATATAAAAAGCGTTGGTGCGTTAATGTGGTAATTTGTGAATGTGTTAATGACAAAAAGCGTGTACGAATACCATACTCTGCCTAACGGCATCAAGATAATACTCAGCCACACACCGTCGAGGGTGACCTACTCGGGGGTGTATATCAACGTCGGCAGCCGCGACGAGCGCGGGGTTGAAGAGGGAACGGCGCACTTCATCGAGCATTCGCTCTTCAAGGGCACGGAGTACCGCAAGGCCTATCATATCCAGAACCGCATCGACGGCGTGGGAGGCGAACTCAACGCCTTCACTACCAAGGAGGAGACCTGCGTCTACGCCTCGTCGCTGAGCGAGCATCTGGAGCGCTGTCTGGAACTCTTCGCCGACATCCTGTTCCACAGCACTTTCCCCAAGAACGAGATAGAACTGGAGAAGGAGGTGGTACTGGAGGAAATCAACAGTTACAACGATACCCCGTCGGAGCTCATCTACGACCAATACGAGGAATTGGCCTACGAGGGGCATCCCATAGGGCACAACATCCTGGGCTCGAAGCGCAACGTGAAACGCTTCACCCCCGAGAGTCTGAAGGCTTTCATGTGCAACCACAATACCCCCGAGAAGAGGGGCATCCCGGTGAGCGGAGACGGGAGGATGGAGCGGGTGGGGAGGCCGTGAGAGCGC
>JAEEGJ010015890.1_pt1 | contig 17433 bp, 8 predicted proteins | sample 8958761 | NCBI WGS metagenome assembly JAEEGJ01 (sample SAMN16246546, study PRJNA631951) | gut metagenome | biome: gut microbiome; feature: rumen; material: RS-attached | host: Bos | place: Iran: Karaj | collected 2018-10 | reverse complement strand
AGTTATCTGTTTTTGCCACCGATTTCGAAACGGCTACGCAGGCTGTGGCCAATATGAAGGTGGGCTGGAACCTGGGAAACACGCTGGATGCATGTAACTCCGGACTGACAGGGAAAGAGACTTCCATTTACGAGACTTGCTGGGGGCAGCCGGTGACTCCGCCGGAACTCTTCAAGGTTTTCAAGGACGCTGGTTTCAATGCCATACGTGTTCCTGTAACCTGGTATCAGCATCTTGACGGTAACAACAATATCGACGAGGCTTGGATGGCTCGCGTGGAAGAAGTGGTGAACTATGTGCTGGACCAAGGCATGTATTGCATCATCAATGTGCATCACGACACGGGAACCGAAGGGTGGCTGATGGCCACTACCACCAATTTCTCAACGATGAATGCCCGTTTCGTGAAAATCTGGCAGCAGGTGGCCGAGCGGTTCAAGAACTATGATGAGCATCTGCTCTTCGAGTCGTACAACGAGATGCTCGATCAGTATGACTCGTGGTGTTTTGCCTCGTTTGCATCGCCTTCGAGATATGATGCCACGGTGGCAGCCAATGCCTACAAGGCCATCAACGACTATGCACAGAACTTCGTGAACACCGTGCGTGCCACTGGCGGCAACAACGCAAACCGCAATCTGATTGTGAACACTTATGCCGCCTGTTGTGGAGAGGGCACTTGGAACGAGCATCTGACAGACCCGCTGAAGGAGATGAAACTGCCTGCCGACCAGGCGCAGAATCATCTCATCTTTGAAGTTCATTCCTATCCCGGGGTGACTAATCTTACAGACACCAGGAAATCGGTTGATGACATTATTGCGAAACTGAAGACTCATCTGGTGGCCAAGGGAGCCCCCGTCATCTTCGGCGAGTGGGGCACTTCCACCGAAGGTGCCTACACCAACTATCGTAGCAACATGGCGGAGTTCTCCAAATTCTTCGTACAGAAGACCAAGGCAGCCGGCATTGGCACTTTTTATTGGATGGGACTTATCGACGGCATGGACCGTCTGAAACTGAAATGGTCAAAGCCCGAAATCAAGAATGCCATCCTGAAAGGCTGGTATGGCGATGACTACGTGATTCCCGCCGATCCCGTAGGACGGGAATTGGGCTATCGGGCCACCTACACTTATCAGTGGTCGGAAATGAGTCTATATAGCGGAGATGCCTTGCGGGTAAGCGACTTTAAGGGCATCAGGGTGGTGCTGACTGAAAAGCCGGACGACAAAAAGCTCAGTCTGAAAGTATATGGAGAGTCTGACGGGAAAGAACAGTATGAGGGCATGTCGGATGCGGAGCAGACCTTCACTTTCAACAAGACAAAAGTGGGTAATAGCATCCGCCGCGTTACACTACAATTCATGCAGACCGGCAACTACACCATCGGTATCAAAGGCGCTTATCTGATTAAGGCCGACGGAACGGAAGTGGAAGGCAAAATAGGGAATTTCCACGGCTGCAATATCGAGGTGCAGGTATTAACGGGCATCAATACTGTTGTTCGCAATGATGCCACAACCTCAAGCCCGTTCTACAATCTGCAGGGGCAGCGCATCCAGGAGCCGCAGGGCGGCATCTATATCCGCAACGGAAAGAAATATATTCATAAATAAAGACTTAAGACATTTGAAGACATTTGAAGAATTGGGCGTGAGCGAACAGATTCGCCGCGCTATTGAGGAATTAGGCTTCGAACAGCCTATGCCCGTGCAGGAGGAAGTGATTCCCTACCTGCTGGGAACAAGAAATGACGTTATTGCACTGGCACAGACAGGTACTGGCAAGACGGCCGCCTTCGGCATTCCGCTCCTGCAGCGCGTCGACGTGCGCTCGCATCAGACGCAGGCCATAGTGCTTTGTCCAACGCGAGAACTCTGCCTGCAGATTGCCGACGACCTGAAGGATTTTTCCAAATACATCGAGGGAATACATGTGGTGCCTGTATATGGCGGCACCGACATTGTGCCGCAAATCCGTGCGCTGAAGAAGGGCGTCCACATCATTGTGGCCACACCCGGCCGTCTGATTGACCTGATGGAGCGCGAGGTGGCCCAGTTGAATGCTGTGTACAACGTGGTGCTCGATGAGGCCGACGAGATGCTCAACATGGGATTCTCGGAGGATATCAATACTATTCTGGCTGGAGTTCCCAAGGAGCGTAACACGCTGCTCTTCTCGGCAACCATGAGTCGCGAGATTGAGAAGATAGCCAAGAACTTCCTGCACGACCCGAAGGAGATTGTGGTGGGTTCGCGCAACGAGGGTGCCGAGCACGTCAACCATATATATTATATGGTGAATGCCAAGGACAAATATGCCGCGCTGAAACGCATCGTAGACTATAATCCGCGCATCTTTGCCATCATTTTTTGCCGCACGAAAGTGGAAACACAGGAGGTGGCCGATCTGCTGATTCGCGACGGCTACAATGCCGAGAGCCTTCACGGCGACCTCTCGCAGCAGCAGCGCGACCTGACCATGGCCAAGTTCCGTCAGCACACCGTGCAGTTGCTCGTGGCAACCGACGTGGCTGCCCGCGGACTCGACGTCGACGACCTGACGCATGTCATCAATTATGGTTTGCCCAACGACATCGAGAGCTATACCCATCGCTCGGGCCGAACAGGCCGTGCCGGCAAGAAGGGCACCAGCATCAGCATCGTGCACACCCGCGAGAAGAGCAAGATAAGGGCCATAGAGAAGGAAATCCAGAAAGAGTTCGTCAAGGGAGACATTCCCACGCCTCAGGAAATCTGCAAGAAGCAGTTGTACAAGGTGATGGACCAGATAGTGAAGACCGATGTGGACGAAGAGCAGATTGGCCCCTTCATGGCGGACATCAGCCGCTATTTCGAATACATGGACAAGGACGACATTATCAAGAAGATGGTCTCAATGGAGTTCGGAAGATTCCTTTCGTACTACGCCGATGCACCCGAGATTGAGGTTCCCGTGGAGTCGAAGAAGGATAAGAAGGAGCGTGGAGCCAAGGGCAGGGGAGAGAAGTCGGCCGAGCACGGGCCGCGCAAACCCGAGAAAGGCTATAAGCGTCTGTTCATTAACCTGGGAAAGAAAGACGGTTTCTATCCGGGCGAGGCCATGCAGTTCATCAACCGCAATGTGGGCGGCCGTGTTCCTGTGGGACATATTGAACTGCAGAACACCATTTCTTTCTTTGAGGTTCCCGAGCGCGAGGCACGCAAAGTGATGCAGGCGCTGAACGGGGCCTGGTACAAGAGCCGCGAAGTGCGCTGCAACGAGGCCGACTCGATGCCTGCCGAAAAGCAACGGGGAGGCGCTTCGGGCGCAAAGGTGCGTGATTTCCGTCGCGGAAAGGCTCGTCCTGTCCGTTCCCAGGAACAGCCCGACCAGCATAAGTTCAAGAAAGACGACTGGATGCAGTTCCTCAATCCCGGCGGGATGAAGGCGAAGAAGACCGATTTCCGTGGCGAGGAACCCGACTTCAGTGAAGAAGGATGGGCTCGCCGGAGACCTAAGAAAAAATAATCACCCAACACCTAACACCTCATAAACTATGTTACAAATCCGCTGTAAGAACAACAACAAGACCAAGAGTTTTCCCGAAGGAACCTCACTGCTCGACGTCTATCATGAGTTTGCCGATGAGCTGCAGATGCCTTTTCCTGTGGTTTCAGCCAAAGTGAATAACGCCCCGCAGGGACTGAAGTTCCGACTTTACCAGAACCGCGACGTGGAGTTCCTTGATGCCCGTCAGGGGTCGGGCCACCGCGTTTATGTCCGCTCTCTCTGTTTTGTGCTCTACAAGGCCACCAGCGACCTCTACCCTGGTTCTAAACTCTTCATCGAGCATACCATCTCACGCGGATACTATTGCAACTTCAAGAAGAAAGGTGGCGAGTCGCTGGCCGAGGGTGACGTGGAGCGCATCCATCAACGCATGGAGGAGATAATAGCGCTCGACATGCCGTTCCGCCGAAGCGAAGCCACCAACGAAGAGGCTATCCGCGTGTTTGCCGAAAGGGGATTTACCGATAAGGTGAAACTTCTGGAAACCAGCGGACAGATTTACAGCGACTACTACATGCTGGGTGATACGGTGGACTATTACTACGGACCGCTGGTGCCTTCGGCAGGCTATCTGAAAGTGTGGGATGTGGAACCATATCACGATGGTATGCTGCTGCGCGTTCCCGACTGGCACAATCCGCTCGTACTTGCTGAAAAGGTGGATATGCCGAAGACCTACGAGATGTTTGCCGAGAAGACTCGCTGGGATATCATCATGCGCCTCTCTAATGCCGGCGATGTGAACAAGGCCATCATGAAAGGTCATGCTTCTGAGCTGATTCAGGTCAGCGAGGCCTTGCAGGAAAAGAAAATCGTTCAGATTGCCGAGGAGATTGACCGTCGCTTCAGGGCCGAGGAGAATCCCGTCAGACTTGTGTTGATTACTGGCCCCTCATCATCGGGAAAGACAACTTTCTGCAAGCGACTCAGCATCCAGTTGCTGGCTTGTGGACTGCGGCCTTATTCCATTTCCACCGACGACTATTTCGTGAACCGCGTGGACACGCCCAAGCTGCCCAACGGCGACTACGACTTCGATAACATTGAAGCCGTGGAGTATAGCTTGTTGGAGGACCATCTCACCCGGTTGATGAAAGGCGAGCGCGTGGAAGTGCCCGAGTATAATTTCGTGACGGGCAAGCGCGAATACAATGGCAAGAAGGTGAAACTCTCATCCGATAGTGTGCTCATCATCGAAGGCATTCATGCGCTGAATCCTTTGCTCACGCAAAAGATTGACGATTCCAAGAAGTTCAAGATTTACATCTCTGCGCTCACCAGCATCTCGCTCGACGACCACAACTGGATTCCTGTGCGCGACAACCGCCTGCTTCGCCGCATCATCCGCGACTACAACAAGGGCGCTTTCACCGCACAGCAGACCATCAGCCAGTGGAAGAATGTGTGTGAGGCCGAAGACAAATGGATATTCCCCTTCCAGGAAACGGCCGATGCCATGTTCAATTCGGCACTCAACATTGAGTTCGCCGTGCTGCGCACCCATGCCGAGATTATTCTCTCGAGCGTGCCAAAGAACTGTCCGGAATATAGCGAGGCCCACCGTCTGCTCAAGTTCATTCATTATTTCATCCCTGTCAGCGACAAGGAGATTCCCCCCACCAGCATCATGCGTGAGTTCGTGGGAGGCTCGAGTTTCAAATACAGGTAAAAAGAAAGGCTGCCACTCGGCAGCCTTTTACTTAAACCAATTACTTATAACTTATTATTAACCTATTAATTCTATCTTGAAGCCCGGTTGTACTCTTTTATCGTGAGTTGGATTCGCATTTTCAGCTCTTCCTTCTCTTTCGGCGAGAGCGGCTGGACTTTGCAAATGTATTTCTCTACAACCTTTTTCGCCCGGTTTATGATGTTTTTCCTGTTTGTCATTGACTTTCTTTATTGGAAAGACGCTGACAAGAGGATGATGTAACCACTATTTCTTCACTATTTGAAATATTTTTAAACGGCCACTTCCAGCGATGAGGCCAGCGAGCGCAGGCGCATGATGCTGCGGTGCATCAGGTTGCGCACACTCTGATAGTTGATGCCCATAATCTGGCAGATGTCATCATACTTGCGCTGTTCCTTATAATAAAGGGTGATAATCTGGCGCTGGCGGGGCGAGAGCATGTAGAAATATTTCTCTACGCTTGCCGAGAGCTGCTGCTGGCGCTCCATCTTCTCTTTGGCAAAGGCTTCGGCTTCGGCCATGCCCTTCATGGAAACGTCGGTAATCTCGTGGTCGCACAGGTGCACGTTGCGGCGGAACTCGTCGTTAATCCTATTACGAAGCGACACATACAGATAGCTCTCAATCTTGTCCACATTGTCCAGGGTGTCCCTGCGCGTGTACAATTTTACAAACACGTCCTGTATGCAGTCCTTTATCATCTCGCGATCGGAGGTGAACCTTGACCCGAAAGCGAACAGGTTGTCGATGTGCTTGTCGTAGAGTGTAGTGAAGTTAATCATGAACGAAAAACGTTTTGTATTTAGTAGATAGCTTGATTTTCTGGATGCAAAGATAATTGCAAATGTATAAAAAAAAAGGGAAAAATAGATTTTAAAATGAAAAAATCTAATTTTTTCCCTTGATTTTAATCAATTTTTAGATAATCTACCGTTTTCGCTGGAGCCATTCAATAGGATGGCTGGGCGCGTACACAGCGTTGATTTCTGCCGATTTCATCGCGGTTTTTACCTCTCCGGTTTTTTCGTCTACCGAATACACTGTATACGTACCGGGTTTCAACTGAACCGAAGCATTGCTTCCTGTGCGGTAAATCAGGTAGCCGCAGCTCTCGTTGCCCAGCATTTTGCAGTTTTTTCCGTCCATGGGCTTCATCACGGTGATGTCTTTCAGCAGCTGTTCGCTGGAGATTTTCACATTGGGAAGCGAACCTCCGCCCATCAGCACTGCCCATCCATATTGCGGATACTGCTGTGAATAGAATGTGACGGATTTATCGGGATAGCGGTCACGATACTCGCGCACGGCCCGGTAGGCCTCTTCGAAACCTGTTTTTCCCACGGGCATCTTGCGCATCCACTGGCGTGGAGCCATGTTCTTGCCGGCTGCCGGAGCCCACAGACCGTCGGTATTGTAGTGCCAGTAGCGGATGTCGATGATATCTACCACCTTATTTATTATAGGGTCTGCCAGGATGGAGTCTTGTGCGTCTTTGGTGCAGCTCAGTGCAATGAGCGGATGTTGTCCGGTTTCGCGTTCCCATTCGGCAATGGTCTGCAGCCAGAAGCGGGTGAAATGCAGCGGACCGGTGTATTCGGCGCTGATGAGATGCACCACGTTGGGCTGGTCCTTCAGTTTGTCCAGGCACATGCGGATGTATTGTTGGTGAAGCGGGCGCAGAACGGGATCGTTCTCGTTATAGAACTGTTCGGCCATGAAGATGCGCTTGTCGCCGGCAAAAGGCACGGGTTCGGGGAAGCTTGTCTGGTTCACATTATTGACGGCGCGCCAAGGGCAGTCCACCCAGTGGGCTCCGGCTTCCAGTATATTGTGCTGGAAATAGTGCTGATGGAAGAGGAAAACGCCCTTTTTATCGGCTTTTTCTGCAAACTGCTGCAAGCGCATCCAGTACCATTCATTGGGTTTGGTGAGGTCGTAGCGGGATAGTCCGTCCCAGGCCTGTCCTTGTCCGGTACGGGCGAAAGGCTGCTCATAGAAGGGAGGCCACACATCGCCGTCGGCGCGACGGGTGCGCTCGTGGTCGGTGCGTCGGAGGTCGTACCAGAGTCCGTAGTGATGGTCGAGCATGGAATAATGGTTGTTTTCGAGGAAAACGGCTACCGAGTCAATGCGGTCGGTCCATCCCGTTCCCTCGCGGCCAGGCACGAAACGCGTGATGGCAGGCTGTGCTGACGTCTGCACGAAATTATCCTTTACCCTTCCGCTCCACCAGGGAATGGCATAGCGATTGCCGGTAGCAAGCGACCCGTCAGTGCTCAAAACGCCATCTGCAGCAATCACCGTCCGGTGAGCCACAGTCGCACCTCGACTAATTCCAGCCACTTTTTTCACCCCTTTCGTGCTCAGCGAAGCCGTGTAGGGGATGCTGTCCATCCACATTTCCAGTGTAGTACGTGGATATTTCAACGATTCCATCGCCAATGCCATGGCCTCTTCGACTGTCGGTGAAGTGGAGGCTTCGCCGGCAACAGGCAGGAGATAACCGTTAATTACAGACGCTGAGTTTCCGGAAAGCCGCTGTTCCAGCTGATGATAGAACAGACTGCGCGGCGACACGTGGTTGTTGCTGCTGGTCCAGTTGCCGTTGCCCGTCATGGTTCCCCAGCAGCCATGCGCACTGCTGCGGTTGAGCGAGTCGGGCGAATAGCACCACAGCGTGCTTGCCGTGCATTGCCAGAACATGGAATTGGCCGTGTTCCAGCCCGTTCCCATCTGGAACTGTTCTACGTTTTTGAATACTAAGTCCTGCCCCTCTATATTCACGATATCGAAGAGCAGACCGCAGGCCCAGCTGCCGATGGAACCGCTGAAACCCAGCGATTGCTCGCCCTCGCATTGCACAAAGGCATTAGGACCGGCGGCACAATTGCCGGCGGCAAAGTCGTGGATGCCCTGACGCGACACACAGCGCTGGAACAGACACTGCTGTCCGCGTGTCAGGAACACCTGGCGCCGCCAGCCGCCGATTTCGGAAACAGGTTCCGAAGCAATGCAGTCCTCGACGGTGATGCGTGATGTGTGCTTCTGCAGATTCACGGCCGAACCCGCAAAATGCCTGAAATCGACTCTGCGCACCCAGCAGTCGCGGGCGTTATCCATCGAGATGCCGTCCCAGCAGTGGTCTTCGTCTTTGGGATTCCAGTCGTTTATGGCCGATTCTATCGTCAGGTTCTCAATGCCCACTTCGGTTATTTCGCCCTTGTTACAGGCATTAATGATATAACCGCCGCCTTGCTCAGCCGTCATGGTGCAGGTCAGCGGAGCATCCACCGTCAGCCGGTTGCCCTCGATGGCAGTAATGGTGCGGTCCCATTCAATATCGATATCGGTGGGTTTCCAGCCGGTATAGTCAAGGTCGCCGCCGAAATCGTCCATCTTCAGTCCGCAAATCCATTCCCATGTTGAAGGGCGGAGAATGCGGATACGACTGCCAACGGTCAGCCCTTTTGCCGATTTCACCGAGAAAGTGGTTGCTCCGGCCTTCACTGTCTTGTCGGTAATCTCGACAAGCCGGTCGTCTGCCTGATGGATATTTCGCTGTTTATCGACGGTGAAATGGGGCTTTTCCGCTTCTGCCTTTCCTTCCACATAGATGGCAGCGCCGCGGTCGAAACCGCGTTTCACCAGTATGGTCTTTCCTTTACCCATGCCCCTGAGCACCACGCCCGAGGCTTTGATGCGCAGCGGTTCATCCAAGAGATAGGTTCCCTCGACAATGAGGATGGCTCCGCGTTTCTCGGGTTTCATTGCCGACACCTCATCGATGGCTTGCTGCAGATGTTCCGCTTTGTCTACATACAACACGTTCTTCACGTCGGGAATGCGCTGTTCGGAAGCATGATAGCCGCAGGTGGAATAGTCCATCGGCACCAGCAACTGCGGTTTCGGCTTGGGGGCGGCCCATGCTGCACATGCCATCAAGCCCATATAAAGGAATAGGATAATACGCTGTTTCATTTTCCAAAGTAAAGGATGTATATTCTATAGACGTTAGTCTGCCAAGGATGTAACTAACCTGCAAAACAGAAAAGCGGGTGCACCACAATGTGATGCGCCCGCCATAGTTAGTTTTCTAGGTAGTGAGTCTTTATTCTGCCAACGGGTCGAAGGTTCCGTTAGAACCGCCGTTGTTGTAGTCCTGCCATCCGATGGTCTGCGGCAGGCGCTTGTTCTGGTTCTGGATACCGGAATTGAAGCCCAGCAGGTAGTAGTTCGGACGGAAGTTGATGTACTCGTCGTTGTGCTGAGAGTCGCGACGGTCGCCCTTTCTCTCTTTCACCACGAGGTTCTCCTGATACCATGCCTTCAGGTTGGCCAGCTGTTCGTTCATGTCACCCTTGTTGAAGTTCACACCCTCAGGGCGCACCAGCTTACCAGCCTTATAGATGTTTTCGGGCATTGTCTTGGCCTGATCCATCGTCGTACCTTCATGTGAAGCCACATAGGCCTTTGCTATACTGTCGATAGGAGAGATACCATATTGTGGCATTTTTGTGGTGAGCAGGGGGTCGCCGTCCCACTGGGTAGTACCTATACCATATTTGTCGGCCAGACGGAACTCGATGTTCTCACGGCGCTGTCCGTTGAACTCCTTGAAGCCGAGCCATGTGCAGGTGTTGCCGCCCCAGCCGGTCAGAGTCCAGGTTGAAGGAGCACCGCTGATGCTTGAGAACTTAGAACCGCCGTCGAAGAGCAGCCAGCGGCGCATGTCGTCGAAACGCTTGCCCTCGTAAGCCAGTTCAATCTGACGCTCATAGAGGATGGCGCTCATGCAGGTTGCCTGGTCGGAAGTGAGGTTCTGCTGCAATCCGTAGTTGTTCTCAGCCGTATAGCCGGCACGTGCACGGATTTTCTTCAGCTGCTCCACGGCATAGGCCATATCGCCGGCACCGCAGGCCACCTCGGCCAGGTTGAGCAGTACTTCGGCATAGCGCAGTTCGATGAGGGGAGCCTTCGAGTAGAAGGGACCTGCACCGCTCTTCCAGCCTGCCGGGTTGTATACATAGAGGGGAGAGGGATTGTTGTCGAGGTCGTCGCTCTTCTTGCGCACATAGATACCCTGCTTCGAACCCAGCAGATTGTCGGCAGCATATGAGTTGCCGCTCTCGGGGTTGCCCTGGTCGTTCAGGTCGGTGTACCACACATAGTTCCAGAGGGTGTAGTTGGCACCGTCTGAAGGATTGTGCGAGTCGTGCTCGGCAGCGTTGCCGTTGTAGGCCCAGCGGAAGCCGGGGAAGGCGAACGTGCGATAGAAGCGCGGGTCGCGGTTCATGAAGGGGTACTCGCTCTCGTACTGATAGTTAGAGGGCTCAAGCTTGGTGTAGGTGCTCAGTCCGGCAGGCAGCTTACCGTCGGCCATTGGGAACATCTGGATGAGCATCAGACCGGCACCATAGCCGTTACCACCCTGATTGTCGGGACGGATAAAGCGCTCCCACGTATTATTCTTGGCAGCATCGTCGATACCCGAGAGGATGGCCGTGGTGTTATACTGGGTGAAGAAGATGGCCTCGCGGTTCTGTGTCTGGGTGAAGATGCTGGCAAAGTCGCTGCCGTTGATGTTGTTACCCGTTGAATACAGACCATAGCCGCAGCCATTGATGTCGTTCAGGTCGTTCTTCATCTCAGCATAGGCATTGGCCCAGCGAGACTGGTCGTTCGCGCGGTTGAACAGTGGGCTGGCCCAGAGCAGCAGCAGACGGCCCTTCAGTGCCAGGGCTGTTCCGGTGGTCACGCGACCATAGTCTTCGTTCGATTTCCATCCGCCGCTGGTAGTCTCGCTGCGCAGCATGTCGGCAGCCTTCTTCAGGTCTTCCATGATGAAGTCGTAGGTGGCCTTCGAACTGGAGCGCTCGATGTGGATATCCTCTGTGGGATTGAACACTTCGGTCACAATGGGCACGCCGCCATACCACTTGAAGATGTTGTAGTAGCACCATGCACGGAAGAAGTAAGCCTGTCCGAGCAGTTTGTTCTTGTCGCTTTCCGAGAGGTTTCCGCCTTCCACACCTGCGATGAAATCGTTGATATTGCGGATGCGGCCATATACAGCCTCCTGGATATTGTTCGAGGTTCCCATGAAGAAATCGGGCACGCCGTTGGTGGTACCCATCGACGAGAGTTCGTTCTCGGGGTCCACGAAGATGCTGAAGCCCGTGTATTCTTCGGTTGACTTGGCTGCGTCGTCGTTGGTACCCATCGAGGGATATTTCCAGGTCATGCCGCTCACTGCCGGCAAACACCAGGAATAGATGTCGTTCAGACGGCGTTCAGCACCCGAGTAGTACTCATAAACCTCTGAGGTCACCTGGTCATAGTTTTTCTTTTCCTGCAGGAATTCATCGCTACAAGAAGAAACCATCATGACGGCCATCAGACCCAAACTGATATATTTAATTGTCCTTTTCATAATTTCTATATTTTCAAAGATCATATTTTAGAAGGAAAGATTCACACCGACAGTCCACTTGCGCAGGTTAGGATAGTTTCCGTAGGTACCGGCCATCGGATTGGCGAATTTGTCGGGATAAGGATTGTAGAAGTTGATGAGGTTCTGGCCAGTCACGTTGATACGTACGTTCTTGATGCCGATGCCCTTGAACCAGTTGTTGGGCAGAGCATAGGCCACCGTGATGCGGTTCAGCGTGATGCGGGTGTTGCTCACGCGCCAGAAGCTGGATGCAATAGAGTTGATGCCGTAGGCCAGGTTGGGATAGTAGGCATCGCGGTTCTCGGATACTACGAGTTTTCCGCTTCCGTCGTACACATCCTGATAGGCATACACATTGTCGGGATTCCAGAAGCAGGGCAGGTTGTAGTACTCCAGGTTAGAGCTTGAAGGCACGCCGATGGCGGCAGAAGGCAGGGTGGTGTAGCTGCCCCAGCTGGCACCCAGCTGTGCGGTGACGGAAAGTCCTTTCCAGTCGGCACCCAGATTCACGGTGAAACCGTAGATATTGCTGCTGCGCTTAGAGAGGCAAACCTGGTCGTTGGCCTGGTCAACCACGCCGTCGGGACCGGCGTAAGAGCCGTCGGCCTGCTGCGGTCCGCGGATATCCTTATAGATCAGCATACCTGGACGAACCTGATCCTTGGTCATACCCATGTAAGAGGTGATGCCGTAGCGCTCGAAGTATTCCTCGATGTCCTGGAACGAACGGAACATGCCGATGCACTGCATACCCCATACACCGATATCGGTGCGGCTGCCCGGAGTGATCTGGCGGTAGATGTACTCGTCTTCGAAGTCCATCACGTTCACCTTGTTGTCGCTATAGCCGGTGTTCAGGCCGATGCGGTACTTCAGGTCCTTGCCAATCTTGTCGCGCCAGGTCAGCGAGAGCTCCCAACCCCAGTTTTTCATTTCGCCGAGGTTAACCGAAGCACTCTGCGTACCCACCATCGACTCCACGTTCTGAGCCAGGTTCATCAGCATCTCGGTGTTCTTCTCGAAATAGTAGTCGAAGTTAACCGACAGGCGGTTGCGCAGCACCTGGAAGTCGAAACCAAGGTTGGTCTTATACGACTTGTCCCAGTGGGCGTCGCGGTTCACGGCCGAGGTGTTCTTGTTGATAGACAGACGTGTGTTCTTGCTGGGGTCGCCGGCCTCGGTACCGAAGATGACACTCTTGTTCTTGTCGAGGGTGTAGACCTGCAGCCACTGCCACGGGGTGAGGTTGTCACGACCTGTCAGACCGAACGATGCACGAAGCTTCAGGAAGTCGACCCACTTCAGCGCCTGGCTGTCGCGGAACCATTTCTCCTCTGAGATCACCCAACCTGCACTCACGGCGGGGAAGGTGCCCCAGTAGTTCTCGGGAGCAAACTTGGTGGAAGCATCTGCACGGATAAGGAATTCCAACAGGTAGCGGTCCATGTAGGCGTAGTTGATACGTCCGATGTAAGAGAGTGTACCGGCCTCAGAGCGGTTGAACACCATCGACTGCTCGCCTGTGGTGGAGTTCGACTGATAGTTGGTGAACTCCAGCGGCTGGTTGCCCTGGCTGTTGTTGTATTCGCTCTCGGTCTCGGAACGCTCGATAGAGAACAATGCACTGACGTGATGCGCACCGAAGTCGCGTGCATATTGGGCAGTGAAGTTCATCTGGTAGTTGTCGGTACGAACCATGTGACGGCTGATGTAGTCGCCGTTGGCATACTTGATGCCGTTGAAGTTGGAGAGGTCGAGATAGTTATACTGTGGGTCTTCCATGCCAGTGGGCACATAGAGGTGGTTGCCCGAACCGTAGCGGCGGTTCATGGTGTAGAGGGTGTAGGAAGAACCATACTCGTTGGTCTTGTCGGTATTGATGCTCTTGGAATAGCTGAAGCGCAGCTTCAGGCCCTTCAGAATCTTGTTCCATCCGAAGTCGTAGCTCAGGCTTCCGTTGATGCTCGTGTTCGAGTTCATGTTCCTCGAGAAGTCGCCGTTGTTCTGCAGCACGTCGAACGAATAGTTCTGGTTGGCGTTGCGCTGGCCGTTGGTGGGACCGTAGGCGGGGATGGGGTATCCGCCCACCTCTTCAGGAATATAGCGCGGGCGCGTCAGCATCAGGTTGTAGTCCTTCTCGGCATTCGTTCCGCCCACCTTCAAGAGGGGCTTGTTCTTCTTGCCGTAGTCACCGCTGACGGTCAGGTTGGCTGTCAGCCACTTCGAAATCTTCACGTCGATACCGGCGCGATAGTTCCAGCGGTCGTAGTCGAGCTTGCCCAGGTTACCGTCCTGCTCGAAGTAGGAGATACCACCGAAGTAGCTCACCTTCTCGGTTGCACCGCTGATGTTCACGGCATGGCGCATCGTGCTACCTGTCTCCCAGTATTTGTCGAGCAGGTCCACGTTCTGGCTCTTCATGGCTTCCAGTTCGTCGGCCTGGAACAGCGCTGTGGTGTGGTTCAGCGAAGTGTTCGTGGGGTCGGCGGCTGTAATCATGTTGTACAGGCGGCCATACTGATAGGCGCTGAGCATGTCGGGGCGTGAAATCTCGTTGGTGAAACCGAACTGTCCGCTATACGAGATGCTGGGCTCACCCATCTTACCTTTCTTGGTGGTCACGAGGATAACACCGTTAGCAGCGCGGGCACCGTAGACGGCAGCCGAAGCATCCTTCAGCACCGAGATGCTCTCCACTTCCGACGGGTCGAGGTTGTTGAAGGCCTCGGCACCCAGGTTCTGGTAGGTGTTGCCCACCTTCACGTCGTTAGGATAGATATAGCCGTCGATGACGAACAGAGGCTGCTGGGCAGTAGAACCTATCTCGCCCAGGGAGTTCACGTCGCGGATGCTCAGACGGGCATTCTCGCCGGGGCGTGACTCACCGCCGCTGACCGACAGACCGTTCACCAGTCCGGAGAGTGAACTGGCAAGACCGCCGTTGGCCAGGTCCTGAATGTCATCCACAGGTACGGTGGCCACAGAACCCGTCAGGTGGGCCTTCTTCTGTGTGCCGTAACCCACAACCACCACTTCCTGGAGCTGCGAGTTGTCTTCTTCGAGTTGCAGGCGGCCGCCAGTGGTGGTAGCCTCCTTGTAGCCGATATAGGAAACGATGATCTTTCCGCCCTTGGGCACATCAATCTTATAGTTTCCATCAAAGTCTGTGACGGCCATATTCTTTGTGCCTTCCACCTTGATGGTGGCACCAATCACAGGTTCGCCGGTCTCGTCAACAACGGTACCCTGCACCGTCTGGTTCTGAGCCATGGCCGGCATGGCGCATGTCATAGCCACGGCGAGGAACAATGTCTTGATATATCTTTTCATAGCTGTTCTTCTTATATAAATTTAATAAGGTGAATTTATTCAGCACCGGGAAGCCAGCGCGGGTCGCCGGTCTTGCGGGCCACCTGTGTAGCGCCACTGATGTGGAAATCGCCTGCTGCCGGGTTGGCAAACAGCGGGTCTTCCTCGATGATGGTGCCTGAAACGTCGTAGTTGCCGGGATCCTGGAACGATCCGTCGGGGTTCATATAGGTGTTGTTGAGGAACTCTGCATGCTGCTGACCGGTACGTCCGTGCAGGAATCGGCGGGCAACGCCCGACGAAGAACAGTCGAAGAAGATGCAGTTCTTCATAATCCAGTAAGAGTAGTTCTTCGACTGCATACCGTTGTAGTTACCCCACTGGCCGCCGTTCCATGTCACATGATAGAACGTGCAGTTCAGATAGTTCACGCTGTTGGTAGCCGTCTGGGCCTGGGTGGAGTTGTCCACATAGAGGTCCGGAGCCTTGGGCATACCTGCCTGATAGAAATACTTATAGTCGCCGGGGTTGTCGGGACTCTCGTAGAAGGTGGAGTTCGACACCGTCAGGTTGTTGAACTGTCCGGCCTTGTTGCTCCAGAACACGCCGCCGCCCAGTGAAGTCTGCGGGGTGAGGTGCACCACGCAGTTGTCAACGAGCAGTGTCTCGGCCCATGTCTTGGCTGAGTTGTCCCAGAAGAAGTAGCCGTTCACATTGTCGAAGTTACAGTTGGTGATGGCGATGGGGTTGGCAATGTATGCTCCTGCCCATTTATATAGAGAGGGGTCGATGTCGCTGGCATTGGGCACCGTGGTGTTCTTGCTGAAGGCAAACACGCCCTTCGAACCTTCCATGCCCGAGCAGTCGAAGTCAAGATACTTGATGTTCATGGCAGCCGTCGTGGTGATTCCCGACTCTGCCGAGGTGTAGGTAATCTTGGCATGGTTTGACTTGCTGGTAGAGCGCAGCGCAACGGCATGGCCGTCGAAGTCGAGCACGCCGCTCACCGTGTACTGGGCGCCGCCAATCAGGTCGTAGTTCAGCATCTCGTTTCCGTCGCCGGGAACAGGATTGGCAGCAAACCACTCGTTCAGGTCGCTGCCGGCAGGAATCGTGGCGAATGTCGGCGTAAAGGTAGAGAAGTTGATCTGCGTGGCCTCTGCGGCATCTGAGTTGCCTAAGGCAGCGTTTCCCTTGGCCAGAATACGGAGCACATAGTTCACGTCTTCTTCGCGCTTGAAGGTCACCGAGCAACCGTCAACCAGTGAGTCAACCAGGGCAGTGCCCATGTCGCTGGCGTCGAAGAGCGTTACCTGATAACCGCCTGCACCGTGAACCACGGGCCACGTGATGGTCTGCGTCTTTCCATCAGCGCTTGCTGATATCGTGGCATCTGTGGGAGACACCACTTGGGTATTCCTCACGCTGGACCCAAATCGCTCATTGTCGTCGTAACCGTCGTCGGCACATGAGGCAAGGAGCAGTCCGCCCGTGGCAAAGGCCACCAGGCTGCATAGCTTTCCAAAAGCTATCGAATGATTCTTACTCATAAAATAGGTTTTTAATTATTATACATGTATATTTTCGAATATTCTGAATAATTGACGCGCGCGTTAACGATTTGTAATCATCGTTTCATTATTTTTTCTTAAATAGTAGTATGCAAGGGGCTGATATAAAACTCCCCTTCTATAAAAAATCCTTACAACGGGTTTTCCCAATCTAGAAAATGGAGACGTGTTAGAAGCGGTTTTTGAACGGAGTTGGCCTTGTCTTCGCAGCAAAAGATATGGAATTGAAAGAAAAAATCTAGAGAATTTTCTTCAAATCAATATCTTTTCATCAGCAAATAGACTTCGTTTGAAGGGCAAATAGAGTCTGTTTAGCGGTAAAATGCTGAATATTCAGCGGTAAAATAGGGTTTTGCTTAGGTGCCGGGAAGCATTGGTTTTTGTATATTACTATGGTACAACAACTTACATTGAACTGTTCAAAACTCGCGTATTTCAGACCGATTGGGTGTTTGCTGACTTCGACACGAGTTTTACCCCCGAAAATTCAGAATATTCTTGACAGTTCCTAATGTGCCTCCAACAAAAACGATAATTACGGAACTTTCTTTCCTTTTTCAATAAAAATGGAGGCACCCCGCTGATGGGATGCCTCCACTTGTGTGTGAATCAGAATCTTGCGATTCCGGTCAGGAGATTACTTGCGGATAATCTTCTTGCCGTTCTTGATTACGATGCCCTTGGCATGGCTGCTGACGCGCTGGCCGCCCATGTTGTAGACAGGAGCGTCGTCGGTATCATTGGCCTCAATGCCGCGGATGCCTGTAGCGGTCTCCATGGCCTCGAGCAGACCGTTCAGAGCGTCGAACAGATCCTCAGAGCTGTCGCCCTCGAGCGCCTCGTTGGCCTTATCA
>JAEEGJ010015888.1_pt1 | contig 17434 bp, 17 predicted proteins | sample 8958761 | NCBI WGS metagenome assembly JAEEGJ01 (sample SAMN16246546, study PRJNA631951) | gut metagenome | biome: gut microbiome; feature: rumen; material: RS-attached | host: Bos | place: Iran: Karaj | collected 2018-10 | reverse complement strand
AGCGCAACGAAATCCTCCAGATGGCCATTCTCGATCCGAAGGTGAGTTTCCTCGACGAAACGGACTCCGGTCTCGATATTGACGCCCTCCGCATCGTGGCAAACGGCATCAATCACATCATGTCGCCCGAAAAGGCTGTGATTCTCGTGACGCATTACCAGCGCCTTTTGGACTACATCAAGCCCACTTACGTCCACGTGCTCCGTCACGGCAAAATCATCTTGAGTGGCGGCCCGGAACTCGCCCTCAAGCTCGAAGACCAAGGTTACGACTGGATTGAGGAAGCATAATGAGCATTGCAACATCTGAATTTATACAGAGTTTGCCGAACGCAGAGCAAGCAATCGCTCGCCTCCGCGAACTCGGCATGCCCCGTCGCAACAACGAACTTTGGTCGTTCTTCCCGGTCGCCAAAATCCCGACACCGGAATTCATGGGCACGGATTTTGCGGCACCCCCCACGACAGCCCCGGCGCATTCCTCAAGCGACGAAGCAGTCCAAAAAGAAACCGACTTCGCCGCCCTCCTCCCGATTGCAAACCAAGCCCGCCCCATGATTCGCGAAATCGCAGACGGCGCCGACGAAATGGCGATGCTCAAGTGCAACAACGACTTCGGGCACACCGTCCTTGAAATCGGCAAAAACGCCAAGGTGAGCCTCGAAATTCTCGACAACAAGGTCACGCACGACATTGCCGCCGAACGCTTCGACATCAACGTCGGCGAAAATGCAGACGTCGAAATTTTCTTTGCAAACCCGGCTTGCGATTTGCCGCTCCGCTTTAGGCACTTCAACATCAACCAGGCCGCAGGCGCCAACGTCCGTTTTTCGAGCATCTGCAAGGATACAGCGATTGGCCGCGTGAGCGTTGAATGCCACCTCAAAGGCGAAGGCGCCAACTTCGATTACCGCAGCCTCCACGTTCTCGATGGCGAAGCTTCGCAGCACAGCCGCCTCACGATTTACCACGAAGCCCCGCGCACCACAAGCACCCAGCTTGCCCGCAACTTGCTTTCCGGTTCTGCCCGCGTGAGCTACGACGGAAGTGTCATTGTCGGTTACGACTGCACAGGCGTCAACTCCAGCCAGCTCGTGAACACCATCCTCATGAGCGAAGATGCAAGCGTCTCCGTGAAGCCGGTCCTCAAGATTTATCATGATGACGTGGAATGCACACATGGCAACACCGTCGGCGAACTCGACGCGGAACAGATGTTCTACCTCGTGAGCCGCGGCATCCCGAAAAAGGCTGCCCAGGAAATGCTCATGCGCTCGTTCGCACAAGAGACGTTCCTGCCGCTCCCCGACAGCCCCGCCAAAAAGCGACTGATGGTGGAACTTAAAAAGTAATGTCATGCCCGACTTGATCTCTTTGACTACTTGCAGCTATGCTGCTTAGTAGTCATGATCCGCGTATGGGGAGGGCATCTCCTTTTTTATACGAGATAGTGATCCCCTCCGCGTTGCTCCGAGGATGACGGGATCGGAATAACATTTAAAAGGCGGCTGCGGTCGCCTTCTTCTTTGGTAATCCCTATAAAATGTAAATTTTTGTAATAAAATATTATGTTTTAAATAAAAAAGATATATTTATGCACAACTTAAAAATAGGAGTCCGTATGCGTGCTACTAAAATAGGTGCTGTTCTTTCCTTTTTCTTGAGCTTTATTCTTACCTCTTGCTGGCCTACCGATTCTGATTCTAATTCCAGTTCAAATAACTGTAATTTTGCCGAAACGGACAATGAATGGGTTTATACAACGTCCAGTAATTACGAAGACGGAACCACTGAGTCCGATGTCAAAGTCACAGTAACGGATACTGGAGCCGTAGAACATTACAAATCAGTTAAGCGCGGCTCATCATTTCATACAGGGTGCGATAACGTCATGCCATCTGTGATGGGTACTGAAGAAAATCCCCGAACAACAACAAATGACAAGTTTACAAGTACATATTACTGCAAAGATGGTGCATACTATTCTGAATCTGACTTTTACATCAATTTTAAAGACGAAAGTAGCCAATACAAGTCCCGCAAGGAATTGTTCGATAGCCATATGAAATCATGCAAGGCCGCCGGTAAATATTACAGCAGTGGCCCAATTTAAGCAAACCGTCCATTTTCAAAAGCTTTAACCAAAAGGAAATCCGCCGGATCGCTCCGACGGATTTTTTAGCATTGCTGTGAATTCTCTCATTACCACTCGTTAACCCAAAATGTAGCTTCAGCTACCGGCAACTCACTAGCAATGTTCCTACTCCAACACACCCAAAGGGCCAAGGGTTCTTCGATTACTCCTTCTTTGTCAAAGGGAGAACCACTGACACTCTAAATGTATGCGATTATTTAAGGAATGTGAAAAAAAATTTTCAAATTCAATATCCAATTCGGAATAGTGCAAAATGGTTTGTTCCATTTTCAAAAACAAAAAAGCCCCGCTTCTGCGGAGCATCTGCAAATCACGAGCATTCAACGACTTACATTATATTCAAAAGGAATAAAAGCGCGCAGCCGCTAAACGCTACGACAAAATTCACCACGAACCCTTCAAAGGATGTTCGTTTCGGATCGTCTTCCGAAATATGGTTTTCGTCCCAATAACCCATTCTCTTCTCGTTATCTGTAGAGTTTAATTCCATCTACATTTTTTAATTTAATAAATTTTTTTGAAAAGCCAAAGTTATTTTAAAATATTCTGTATATGCAAACAAAACAATTTGATTCAGGTCACCTAAATAATTTGTACGAAACAGTCTGCTTCTTACAACCTTATTATTTTCCACAAAAAAGTGGAACAAATCACCCTAATTTTTGCTTTCTTCAATTTTCTTGATGGGTTCGTCCATCATGCGCTCGGCGATAACTTCCGGAGTTTCCTCGGCAATCGCGGCGTTCGATTCTTCCGGCATCCACGGCTTGTCGAGGCTCTTTTCCCAAGACACCGTCGGAGCCTGGACTTCTTCGTGAGAGGCATCCACAATCGGGAGGCCAAGGAGTTCGCGGGCGCGGTTGAGAGCGGCATCAATGTTACCGAGGGCGTTCTCTTCGCCAAGCTGGGCAAGCACACCGGCACGGGTCAAAGCCACCACCGGCTGGGCATGCACACCACTCAATAAGAGCTGCGTCCCTTCGCTCTTGCAACGCTTGAGCAAGTCTTCAATCATGTTGATACCGGCAGCATCAATACTAGAAACGCTACGCATGCGCAAAATCAAAATCTTCGGCTTTTCGGAGATGCGGTTCATCGTTTCCTTGAACTTATCCACCGCACCAAAGAAGAGCGAACCGGCAAGTTCATAGACAAGCACGCCCTTCGGCACCTGGCGACCCAGACTGTTGCGACCGGCTTCGTCATCGTCATCCTTCAAGGCGGAAGAAACAGCTTCGACTTCGGCCACATCGCTCATGCGCTTGATGAACAGCACAGCAGCGAGGAGCACGCCCACTTCGATAGCGACCGTAAGGTCAATAATCACCGTGAGGAAGAATGCGACAAGCATCACAGTCACATCGCTTTTGGGGGCCTTGAACATCTTGATGACGCTGCGGTAACCGCACATATTGAAAGCGACCTGGAAAAGCACGGCAGCGAGAGCGGCCATCGGGATCATTTCGGCATACTTGCCAAGCACGAGCATAATCAAGAGCAAAACGACGGCGTGAACAAGGCCAGAAATCGGGCTCACGGCACCGTTACGGATGTTCGTTGCGGTACGGGCAATAGCACCCGTCGCCGGGATACCGCCAAAAATCGGGCTCAAGATGTTGGCGACACCCTGACCGAAAAGTTCCGTATTGGAGCGGTGCTTGGTACTCGTCATACCGTCGGCCACCACCGCAGAAAGGAGCGATTCGATAGCGCCGAGCATGGCAATCGTCAGTGCCGGCTGGAACACCTTTTGCATCATTTCGAGGCTGATGTTCGGGAGGTGCGGCACCGGGAATCCGCTCGGGATGTGGTTTTTCATGCCAATCGTCACCACGCCGTGACCATTCACCGGATCGTCCCAGCCAAGGACCTTCACCATCACCGTCGCAACGATAATCGCAATGAGGGAACCCGGAACCTTCGTAGTAATCTTCGGCCACAAAATGCAAACCGCGAGAGCGACAACGCCCACAATCACGGAATAGACGTTCATGGAACCGAAAGAAGAAACATAAAGCTTGATTTTGCCCACGGCATCAGCCGGGTCGGCGCCCGCAAACGTAAGACCGAAGAAGTTCGGCACCTGGCCAAGCGCAATGATAATCGCGATACCCGCCGTAAAACCGACCGTCACCGGATACGGAATAAACTTGATAATCGCACCGAACTTTGCCAAACCGAAAATGACGAGGAAAATACCGGCCAAAAGCGTTGCCGAAGCAAGGCCGTCGTAGCCGTACTGCGAAACAATACCATAAACGATAACAATGAATGCACCTGTCGGGCCGCCAATCTGGAAGCGGGAACCACCCAACAGAGAAATGATAAAGCCAGCGATAATGGCCGTGTAAAGGCCCTGTTCCGGACCCACACCGGATGCAATAGCGAACGCAATCGCCAAAGGAAGAGCTAAAATGCCGACAATCAAGCCCGACATCAAATCGCTAGTAAAATCCTTGCGCGTATAGCCACGCTTGAAACTACGAACGATTTCCGGAGTGATTGTCGATGCGACTCCAGCCAAATACTGTTTGACGGATTCCTTGGCGTGAATATCAGACATTTAGAGTCTCCATATATAAAATCGAGACCCAAATTTAGGAATTTACATCAATTTCGTTAAGGGGAGTAAGAATATTTTATAAAATATTTTTTACAGCAAACCCTTCTTTGCCGAGCGCATGAGGTTCTTGACCTGTTTCTTGTCCATCGGAGCGACGTTCGTATCTTCGAAGCGCTTGGAACGCGGGGCGCAATCTTCGCAGAGGTGTTTCACCACCGTGCCAAAGCTAGCTGCACCGTCGGACATGGACATTTCCTTGGAGCGGTAAGAGCGCAACAGCGCTTCCTTGTGGCACTTGTCGCAGATTCCCATCTTGGGGGCAGCCGGTTCACGCGGAGAAATCCGTTTTTTCCGGTCCTTATCGGAATCAATGGAGAACGCACGGCTCATGGCCGCATTTTTACTAGCAAAACGATTGTCAAAAAGACCCATAATTATATCTCCTTTAAATCTTTTACGAGTTTATCCTGCAAATACAAGGCCAAAAGCATGCAGCAAAGCGACGTCGGTTCGCCATTTTCCATGAAAAGACTCCGACCGAACTTACCGCGCTCCATCTGCTTTTCCTTGAACGTTTCTGCAACTTGCGCAAAATCAAGCAACGTAATGCGATTTTCGTTCGCCGCACAGACTTCGCGAATTCCCGTATTTAAATATTCGACCTCGTTTACGGCTATCGGGAACATGGCCGAAGGAATCGTGAGCAAAAACAGGCGCGATTGCGTCTTGTTCACGAGTTCGTTCACCAAGAGCATCAACAGGTTGGCGACAGAAGCGCCATCGGCCCCGCCATTATTCAGTTCACGGAGCCCGAGCCCCACAATAATGCGTCCGGCGTTTTTCCCGATAACATCAGAAGAAAGGCGTGTCCTGAGCTGCGAAAGCGATACCGCAACAGGCACATTTAAGGAAAATTGTATAGGACGGCTGGGTTCCTTGCATAGCACTGCTTCCACAAAACGGTTCGCCGCTTCGCCCTTGGAACCGAACAATTCATCGCCTATAACTAATACTCTGTTTTCCACATAAACAATCTATACTCTTGAATCCGATTTGACCACCGAGATTTCCCAAAAATTGCCTTTTTTTTCTCGCGAAAGCACTTTATGGCCGTCTGCGACGAGCGAACCGGGCACATTTTCGATGGGAGAGCCCTCATCGAGGAGTATTTTCAGTGTCCGACCAGCCGGATACCCCGACATGACGATTCTGGAACGGGCTGCATTGAGGGGGCATTTTACCCCGCGAAGGTCCAAAACGGAGGGAATTTCCCCCTGAAGTGCGGCTGGCAAGGGCAAAATTTTCGCATTTTCGCAAAAATCGGCGATTTCATCCATATATCTTTCGGGATTTTCTGACCATTCGCCCACCGGGAACTCCGGAAGAGCGCAGCAAACAATCTTGGAAAGAGCTTCTTCGGGGGTGAGGAGCGCCGATGTCCCGCGACGGATCCATTCCACGCAGGCATACATGAGCAATTTGCGTAAAGAATCTGTAAAACCTTCGGTTCCACGGTTCGCTTCCATCCAACGAACGACCGGAGATGTTAAATTTTTATTGCGTTTTTCTGCATTTTTTACCATAAAACGCCATTGTAAAAAAGTCTATTCATAACTATGTAAAAATATGCTTTCTAGAGCAAAAATTGGCCTAAATTTCCCCTAAAATGTAGCAAAGTTCACATTGCGTTTCTATATTTGGCGCCAAACACTTCAATAAGTGCAAAAGGTATATAGTAGAATGAGTACAATACTCCTATACACAATGTTCATCGTCTATGTTATCGCAGGCGTGGGCTTGGTAATTTACGGGTTTAGCTGCTACTACAGCATTTACCTATTCCTCAAGAACAGTCGTCGCACACGACTCTCGGACCGCAAGACTATCCTGAAGTTCTATCGCGAACATTCCATGGCCGACCTCCCGCAGGTCACGACCCAGCTCCCGGTCTTTAATGAAGCCAACTGCGTTGAACGTCTCCTCGAAGCTGTCTGTGCAATCGACTACCCCAAGGACAAACACGAAATTCAAGTTTTGGACGACTCTACCGACGAATGCTACGAAGTCACCAAGAAAAAAGTTGCTGAACTTGCCGCCCGCGGCTACGATATCAAGCTCATCCACCGCACGAACCGCAAGGACTTCAAGGCGGGCGCCCTCAAGGAAGGCATGGAAGTCGCCAAGGGTGAATTCCTCGCCATCTTCGACGCCGACTTCGTTCCCGAAAAAGACTTCCTCCTCAAGACGGTCCCTTATCTCGTCATGGATCCGCAGGTCGGGCTCGTACAGGGCCGCTGGGGCCACTTGAACCGTACCGAATCCGGTCTTACGCTCGCCCAGTCCATCGGTATCGACGGCCACTTCGTGGTGGAACAGTCCGCACGTAGCTGGGGCAAGCTGTTCATGAACTTCAACGGCACCGCAGGCATCTGGCGCAAGGAAGCCATCTATGGCGGTGGCGGCTGGGAAGGCGACACGCTGACCGAAGACATGGACCTTTCTTACCGTTCCCAGCTTGCCGGTTGGAAGATGAAATTCGTGTTCGACGTGATTGTTCCGGCCGAACTTCCGAACGACATCAACGCTTTCAAGGCTCAGCAGTTCCGCTGGGCAAAGGGCTCCATCCAAACGGCCATCAAGATTTTGCCAAAGGTTTTGCGTTCCAAGGTTCCGTTCCGCGTGAAGGTTGGAGCCATCCTCCATACGACGCACTACTCGATTCACCCCTGCATGTTGTTTACCGCACTCTGCGCTTGGCCGCTCCTCGCATTCTTTGAACCGGTCGCGCATCTCCCCGCTTGGGCCTACACCATCGGATTCATCTTTATCTTCCTTGCGGCAATCGCACCTTCCGTTCTTTACTTTGTCGCCCAGCGTTGTTCTGGCTATACCGGTTGGAAGGTTCGCCTGCTTTCGCTCCCCATCTTGATGGCTTTGGGCGTAGGTATCGCAGTGAGTAACTCCCGCGCCGTGTTCGCCGCAGTGCTTGGCACCAAGGGTAGCTTCGTCCGCACCCCGAAGAGCGGCGACTCCAAGAAAAAGGCCATTAGCCATTACGCACAGAAGTTCCCGTGGATGGCGCTGCTCGAACTTATCGTCGGTGTCTATTGCATCTTCGGTTTGCTCGAATACATCAACGCCAGCAAATGGATTATCGGACCGTTCCTCGCGCTTTACGCTATCGGCTTCCTTTCGGTGAGCGTGCTTTCCTTTATGCACTACATCAGCAACTTGATTGAAATCCATAAGGCAATCAAACGCTCCGAAAATGTGGAAGAACAGGCAACGAACTAGTGATGCAGGTCACAGGTAGTTTACCACCGAATTTCAAGACGCCCCGCATTGCGGGGCCTTTTTGTTTGTTTAGTCAGTCGAGTTCAAAACCGTTCGCGGACATTCATCCGGAAACCGCAAAAAGCGCCTTCACATGAAACATCGTCGCAAGGCGGTAGCCCCCGCACAAAGCGGGTGCGGCAGCGGAGTTCATCGACCTTTTCACTGACGAACTGCCCGTAGTGGTACGCCGTTTCCAAAGCCCCTTGGTGGATCACCGAATAAACGTTCAGCGAGACAGCAGTAAGGATGGCGGCGACAGTCATCGCAACAAGCATTTCTAAAAGAGTAAAACCATTTGTCCGTGAAAACGTATTCATCTGCACCTCATCGGCATCGAACCAAGCGTTTAAGCCTAAAGCCGTCCCGTTCCGCAACGGCCCACGCAAGACGATTGTTGCCAGGAACACTGGTTAAGCGAACAATCACGGAGTCCAACATCACAAGGGTGTCCACGCACAAAGGACGATCCACAAGCAGCGACTCCATCGCAGATTCTACGTCGTAGAAGCGTTCCAGTCGGGAGCGTTCATCGGCGACTTCGCGATTGAAGAAATTCCAGCAACCAAGCAACGACGAAGTTCCAACAAAAAAGACTGAAAGTGCCACGCAGACTTCGGGTAAAGTAAAGCCAAGTCTAAAAATTTCAGTACGACGCGAGCATGTCACAAGCGCCTCCTTTCGAAAACAACGTGTCGGGAGTCCATACAGAACGGCAAAAGCGCTTTCGTCGAATCCAGCAATGTTGTCGAAGAATCTCGTTCGAAGGTTCCCGAAGGTGCGATTGCCAAGCCCTCAAAAACCGATTTACCATACAGCGCCAAACGGTTTCCACGATAACCGACCGCAACAGCGACGCTCGGGAAGTTCACTTTCACGCGGTCCGAAATTTCAATACTTTGTTTTGAGAGCAGCACTCCCGCAAACAACACCTTGCCAGTCACAGCAACCCCTGCAAGCCCGAAGATTTCGACAAAGTCGGCAGTCACATTCCCTTGCAAAGTCACCGTTCCCACCGCATAAATCCGCAGCGTGTCGAAATGGACTGTCCCGCGAATCTTAACATCGCCATCGACATTGGCCATAAACGAATGAAAAGACTCGTTTGCGCCAAGGTTTAGAGTCAAATCGCCACCACTCACGTTGAAAGCAAAAGCCCCCTGCAAAGCATCCGACGAGTCCAGCCGAAAAAAGCGACGGTTTCCCGAAAGGTTTTTCAAGTTTTTTGCATGCATTATATTTTCGTGCAAATTATTTTCCAGCATGACCGTACAGCGCACCCATTCCGATGTCGAGAACCGCCCATACTCATTGCCTAAAACAAACTGGAAATTGCGGATTTGAGAGTCCGTCTGCCATGCGGTCCGCCACAGTGTCCACGGCCCGAGAATGCGACTTTCGACAGGCGGAACATCCGTAAAATAGCCCTCTGGGAGCCCATCCAATTTCGATAGCACAGCTGATTCCGCCAAATACATTTCTTGAGTTTCTTTTGCGACAAGCGTAACTGTCCGACGGAGCGTCCCCGGCATGCGAAGCATCGATGTCACTAGAATAGAAAGCACCAAAAGAATGCCGAGTACAAGCGGGAGAACGTTACCTCGCACCGACTTCATACAGAACCTCCTTACCGCCACAACGCAACACCACATCATTTCGGCCAATCGCTTTTATGCGGTAAGAATAAAGCGAATCGTCCATCGTCAAGATTTTCTTTTCACCAACAGATGTCTCAACGAGAATCGCACGATTGCCCACAATTCCAAGCAGTTTAAAATCAGGCAAACTACAGGATTTTCGAGTGCTCTTGGGGGCGTCACGTATTCCGCCCCAACCCGCAGAAATCAAATCACGATGCCCCTTTGACCAAGCCAACAAATCAAGAATTTCCGATGGAGGCAAATCCAGTTCAACAGGAGCAACATCATTTGCATTGCCAAATTGCCCTACGCCATTCCAAAAACGCAATTTTTCCAAAGGTCGATTACAAACAATAAAAATGGAAAAGAACAAGACCAACAAGGCAACAACACTCAACGCATATCGATTTTTTTCACAGTTTTTTGCCGAATCGCATTTGTCTAAATCCAAGTGCAACCAAAACGGGTCTCGCGCACCCAAACGAAACAGTTCTTCCAGATTTTCTATCCGGTTACAGTTCACGAGAACTTCGTCAAAAGCGCCCGAGTTTGCGAACAATTCATCCGACTGTAAAAACTCTTTAAAACGCGCAATACGCTCCCGACACGACACATCAAAAGAATCCCCATAACCACACTCCTCCGACCAATGACACAAGCGGCCCTTCACGAAAACGAGTATGTACAAAGTCCTATTCCAAAGGGCAGCGAACAACAAATTTCCATCATTTCGGAATAAAGCCTCGACGATTTCCCCGCCATTTTCCATATATTCAATGCCGACAAAATCCATTTTTTCTTCGCGCAATATTTTATCCGCAATCGCATAAAGTACAACTTGTCTTGGCAAGCAACGGTCAAATTTATGGCGATAACACGACAACGGTTCATTCGCGACGGCAACAAGATAGCGATGGCGACGGCCATCCGATGCATTGAACGAAACAAGCGGCCAAAAAAGCACCCGATTTTCCGAGCACTCTGCATCGCCTTCACAAGCGGATTGCATACCTTGAAAATCCTCGTCAAAGCGCTTCTGCAATTCCGTTTCCGTGAGAGTCCCGTCAAATGCGGTCGTCACTTCCCACGTCATCATCCGCGCCGTGACAGGCGCAATTCGCTTATTCCAGAAAAACACGTTGTTAGTCATTAGTCAATGGTTATTGGTTAATACTCGGGGTAATGAAAATGGCGAGTTCGCTTTCTTCTTCCTCTTCGGATGTATAACTGAACAGTCTTCCAAGCACAGGGATGCTCCCGAAAAACGGTACCGCCGACCGCACCTCCGTTTTATTCTTACGAATGAGCCCGCCCAGGCAAAGCGTCTCACCATCACGCAACACGACAGTCGTTTTCATATTGCGAGAACTGATATCCCGCGGTCCATCCCCCGAACTCCTGCCAGCAGTCTTGATTTCGGGCGAAACTGAGAGCGTTATCAACCCGTCCTGCGTCATCGTGGGCGTCAACTCCAGCGAAATGCCATCGTTAAACGAGCGGTAATCCGTAATCGGATAACCATCCGACGAAACTTGACTAATAAGGTAATAGACCGTATTCGTCACGTTGAGTTCCGCCTTGTTGCCGTTGAGAGTCGTCACCCGCGGTCGCGCCAATACTTTCGCCTCGTTGTTCTCTTCCATCGACGAAAGTTCCAGTTCAAAGCGGTCCGGCAAAATTCCAATCTTCCCGAATGCACCCGATTTCGAAACATCCTTCCCTAGAAAATCAAAGAATCCTCGTGCTTGGATATCGCGCTCCCCCACATTCCGCGCAGCCCCGCTCCGCACGCCAATCGCAAAGCCACGCCCCTTTCTGAATTCCACAATCACGCAAGCGAGCGTCACCTGCATTTGCGGCACATCAATCATCTTCAAAATTTCCATAGCGCGCCCAATCGCATGTGGCGACCCACCAAGTACAAGCGCATTCTGTTCCCGATATTCCGAAACGTTAAGTTCCGCACCCTTCATGAACTTCGAAAGCTGTGCAGACGCCCTTTCCGGCATCACATGCTTTAACGGATAAACTTGCAAATCGGCAAGCGCCTTTGACGCCCCCTCTTCCGAAACCCAGAGCGACATCGAATCCAACCGATACGTGAACGCACTCCCCCGAAAAAGTGATGCTAAAAGTTCCGGCAACGGAACATCCTTGAACGCCACCTGCACCGTTTCTTTCAAATCACCATACACCGCCAAATTGAGCCCGGCCTCGTCCGCAATCGCCTTGAGTGCATCCTTGAGCGGAGCCGACTGCAAATTCACCGAATAAAGGCCACCTGCACGCTCCACCGAAATTTCGTCGCCATCCACCGACGCTTTATTCGAAACGCCCGTGATGCCCCCACCTCCAGACGAAGCCTTCGCTCGAGACACCCGTAAGCACCCACGTTCTCCACGCACCTTGAACCCGTTAGATTCCATCAGCACACGAAACGCAATTTCTGGAACCATATACCTCAAATTTCCGGAAACAGTCCCCTCGACATCGTAATCCGCAAGCGCATTCACGCCTGTATTCAAGCTAAATTCCTTGACAAAGTCCTGCACGTTCATGTTCTTGACCGAAACGACAACTCCCGAATCCGTGAGTGCGACATAAGCATCCCCCTGCACACGCGCTCGGCGGATATGGAACACGCGCCCCTCCTCGACCACGGCAAGCCCGTTCGCCGCACACAGCGCCGAAAGCCCCTCGAAAAGACTCACCCCCTCCAGATGAAACGTCACCTTCACATCGCCTACGTCATCCGCCAAAATCGGCGTGCCATAGGCAAGCGAAAGCGTCCGCGCCACCTCCGCAATCGGAACATCGACAAAATCAAGCGTTACCGCACCAGGCGATTTCTCAGCCACACCCGTCGCAGCCACCACCGAGCGAGTATCCACCGAACGCGCATCCGCGCCAGACAACAAAAACATCAAAAGGGAAATTCCCATGATCCTGAGAAGCACAGAGCCTCCTTAAAGCGCATGCCCGCATTTTCAATGCCCAAGCACATCAAGTGCGGCAATTGCGGCCCCTGCCCGGGATAATATTTAAAGGATCAAAGGAACGATATAATAAGTTGGATGTTAATGTACAAAACTACAATTGGAAAAACAAGTTGGTGGTCATTGGTCCGTAATCAAACAAATTTTCGGAACTTTCATCCCCAGCGAGGCGAAAAGCCTCGTTTTTTTATGGGCTTTGTGAGCTTTGTTTCAGGGATTTCATTCAAAACACGCAAAATTCGTTCAAATTCGGCACATTTCAAAAAATTGGCACGGTTCTTGCTACAAACAAGGCGAAAACAAGAATTTAAACCCTAAACCACTAAGGAAAAATCATGAAATCCAAATTCATTGCCATCTTAACCCTCTCCACTCTCGCCTTTTTTGCCACGGCATCGGCCAAGAGTGATGTTTCCACCGACGTGAAGACCGACATCTCCACGGCAATCAAGACTGAAGTCAAGACCGAAGTTGCGAAAGACAACGCAGACAAGAGCGACTTCAAGAAAATGCGCGAAGATAGCAAAGAAACTCGTAAGGGACTCTTGGACAAAATCAAACTCGACAAGGACGATCTCAAGGTAGTACCGCCGAAGCCGCCTGTAGCCGACATCATCCCGCCGGCCCCGAAGACCGAAGAAGAACTCAAGGCTGAACGTGAAGCCCACAAGGCCGAAATGGAAGCTAAGAAGGCCGAACACGAAGCCAAGAAGGCTGAAGAAGAAGCCAAGCGCGCAGAACGCGAAGAAGCCTTGAAGGCCGAACGTGAAGCCAAGAAGGCCGAAATGGAAGCTAAGAGAGCCGAAGAAGAAGCCAAGCGCGCAGAACGCGAAGAAGCTCGCAAGGCCGAACGCGAAGCCAAGAAAGCTGAAATGGAAGCCAAGAAGGCCGAAATGGATGCCAAACGTGCAGAACGCGAAGAAGCCATGAAGGCCGAACGCGAAGCCCGCAAGGCCGAAATCGAAGCTAAGAAGGCCGAGATGGAAGCGCTGAAAGCCGAAATGGATGCCAAGCGCGCCGAACGCGAAGAAGCCTTGAAGGCCGAACGCGAAGCCCACAAGGCTGAAATCGAAGCCAAGAAGGCCGAAATCGAAGCTAAGAAAGCTGAAATGGACGCCCAGCGTGCAGAACGCGAAGAAGCCTTGAAGGCCGAACGCGATGCCCACAAAGCCGAAATCGAAGCTAAGAAGGCCGAGATGGAAGCCAAGAAAGCAGAACTTGACGCCCAGCGTGCAGAACGCGAAGCCCGCAAGGCTGAAATCGAAGCTAAGAAAGCTGAAAAAGAAACAGTCAAAGAAGAAAAGACCGCTGTAAAAGCTGAATAAGCCCTCCAAGCTTACTCACAGGGCGGCGGCAAAAACGTCGCCCTTCTTTTTCGAGTCTTTTCAAGGTTAACGCTATGAAAAACACAAGCGCACTCATCGCATTACTGACCGGCTCGGCATTCGTGACGGTTCCGTGCGCACAGCCGGAATCTGCTATCGCGACTCCCGTGCAGAAATCAGAAATAACGCAGAGCGTCCCCGACCTTGGACAGAAAGAAAAAGAGGACTGGCAACGTTTACGCGAAGAACGCAAACTCGCCAGGCAACAAATTCTCTCAGACATCAAGGCAAGCGCCCAGGCAGAAATCAAGGACGTTCAGCAAGAAATCGTCCAGCAAAAAACGAACATCAAAAATCAAAACGAAAACAAGGGTATTGCCAAAGAGAACTTGATTAACAAAGAAAAGGGCCCACTCGAGAAAGGTATAGGCGAATGGGAAAAACACAAACGCGAAATTCCGCAAGTCGAAATTCCGCGACCCATCGTACATGACCCCATGCCTTTCCCCAAAGGGCCGAAAATTTAGCAGTCTCCATAGAACAGGTACTTAACTTACCGACCATGCATAAAGCGGCGCCACAGCGCCGCTTTTCGCATATAAATTCAATCACCATGTTGGTGGCGGGGCGTACAAGTAAGCACCGCCGCTGCAAATGAGCGTGCAGCCATCAAATTCGGCGGGTACGCCTTCGTTATCGCAAGCAGTACCGATGGCTGAGCTTGCCTGACAACGTACAGATTCTGGCACGCAATCTTCTTTTTCGCCGCATTCGTAATACCGGAAACGTTCAATCCATTTGCCATTGACGCAGATGTAGTTGCCGCCTCGGTTTGTCAGCTTTTTCCCATTTTCATAGACGACCAAGTCCCTGCTGGAATCCGTGTCACACGGTTCATCCAGCCATTTGCCATTGCAGTATTCCGTGAGGTTATACTTCATGCAAAGATCATATTCGCTATAGCCGCACTCAGGAATCAATGCGTCGCAATCGACAACAACCGCAGTCCAGAAATTATTTTGGCAAACAAAGTCACGTCCTGTAACGCAGTCCCTTACTTCTTTATTCTCAGGAGCATCGCATGCACCACAGCCAACAGTTCCGAATTCACACTTGACGTCAGTGATATGTTCGCAAATTTCGTCACCCATGCCATACTTTCTCCACTTGCCGCCTTCGCACTTGTAGTGCCCTTCGAATTTTCCTTCTTCAAAGCAGGCATCGCAATATTCCAGCTCGCCTTGTAAACAACGTTTATTTTTTTCAGTATCCTTGACTTCCCACATTTCGCCGTTGCAAACGTAAACAACACTATTTTCGCAGTCGGCTATTTCCTTAATGCCGTTGCGTTGGCAGAGGCGATAGCCACAGCCACCCATTCCCGGTTTGCACTCGTCCGGTTTGATGTTCAGGCAAGCAACATTTTGCCAGCGGTTACTTTGGCATTGGAAATTACTTCCGGTAATGCAATCAACAGCCGAACTACCGTTTTCATTGACACAGCTATAAGACCCTTGGAAATCGGTAATATGCTTGCATGTTTCGTTCGGGTCTTCTACCGGCACCCAAAGGCGATCTTTGCAAATGTACGTCAAGCCGGTTTCGCAATCGCTTGCAATGCTATCGACATTTGGAAGGCACTGATTGCAAGGATTATTTGTCATAATACACCCCATCACAGAGTCACATGGCGGACACATATTTTTAAAATCGCGGCATGTTTCTTCGGGGCATTCGATAGGTTCATAGACATGCATTCCATTGCAATACGTCGTCAAGCGAACCGATGAACTGGACTGGTTTGCGAAAGAAGAACTAGACTGTTTCGTAACAGAAGAGGAACTTTTCACAGGAGTTGAAAAAACGCTATCGGATTTCGACATCCACGCCCATTCACCGTCTATGCAAACAACACCGTTTCCTGTATGGCAATCTACGCCAGACGAAGTTTTCTGCGGGTCGCACGGATTGCATGTGCATTTTACTCCGGGAGGGCACGGCTCACAAGCAAGATCGCTAAAGTGAACGCAAGTTTCCACCGCTCCAGAACTTAACGCAGTTACAGCCGAAGAATTTGCCACCGTTGTTACGGATGAAGAACTAGCTACAGTTTTTTGCTCGCTAGAAGATTGCGGATTCGACTTTTCGACAGTTGAAGAATTCGCGCCATTAAAATCGGGAGCACTGACGCTTTCATTATCACAAGCGACGACTCCTAACGCGGCGGCCACAACGAGGGCTACGCCGATATGTCTAATCGGTTTCATGATGAGTCTCCTTTATTTATAAAATCTTATGGAGTCTTGGAATTATCCTTCACCCATTCAACATTATTTTTTAAATTCGGACATTGTTTTGCAGACAAATTACTTTCAACAGTAACATGAACAATTTCTGGATAGCTTTCAATTGTTCCACAGTAGTAGAACAGAAATCTTGCGACATCGCTGGGAGCCAAAGCTCCGCAGTTCCCTGCCGCAATGTCCAGCACCGTAACAGTATCCTTTGCGATATCCGCCACGACAAAGCCAGCAGACAATCCGTCACCACGGACATTAAACATGTAAAGCCCACAATTTTCATCCAAAGTTTCATTCTTTATGGCAGTGATTATTTCGGAATAATCCTTCGATGCATTAGGGAAAAATAGTCCTATCGCATCAATATTCTGCTTTACAAACTTGTGCGGCCAAGGACCGTCAAATTCCGTATCAGAAGCCGCAGGCGGCTTTTCGCCATCATGTGCACTTTCGCCTTTTTCACGTTCGACTTTTGCAGACAAAACGCCATTATCAAATTTTCCGCTATCAAGCGCAAACGATTTCAAGTAATAGTCCAACGAATACAGATTCGGCACAGCGGTTTCGGTCGGCGGCGTATGCGTGCTTTCACCGGGTTCAGAACTGCTAGACGTTTTTTGCGACGTATTGACATGTTCCGATGAACTGCTCCATTTTTCAGAACTGCTAGACGCAACACGCGAACTGCTGGATTGTTTTACAGAGCTACTTGATCCTTCAGCCGGTTCCGGGATCTTGGAAGAACTCGACAATTTCACGGAACTGCTAGAAGCAACGCGTGAACTGCTAGATATTTTTTGTGAACTGCTGGACCCTTCGGCAGGCTTAGTCACCTTGGAAGAGCTCGACACTTTAACAGAACTGCTCGATTTTTCACGTTTGCTGCTCGAAGACGACATATCTTCGTCATGCTCAGAAGAACTCGACACATATTCCGCAAAATCATTCGTCTCTTCGGATGTTCCAGCCAGCCTTTCCGTATCGCCACAGCCGACGACGAACAACATCGCGAAAGCACAAAAAACTGTTTTCTTAAACGTGTTCATCATCGCCCTCCTTAACGTTCTTGGTAAGCGGGAAAAGCTGTAAATTCACTCGGTAAACCTGTTCAATGTTTTTTTCT
>JAEEGJ010015887.1_pt1 | contig 17436 bp, 18 predicted proteins | sample 8958761 | NCBI WGS metagenome assembly JAEEGJ01 (sample SAMN16246546, study PRJNA631951) | gut metagenome | biome: gut microbiome; feature: rumen; material: RS-attached | host: Bos | place: Iran: Karaj | collected 2018-10 | reverse complement strand
AGATCGTATTCGTATATGTAGCCATCAGCACCGAACTGCGCGGGATGGTTAGCCCGTGTCAACATTTGCTGATAGAGCGCCTGGAGGTTCGCCATCAGTTGCGTGTAGGCATTCTGACGTGCCGTCTCAGCACCCTCTCGATCAAGCTCGGCATCCTCTCGATCAAGCTCGGCGTTGGCTCGGAGGTTCTCTGCAGAGGTCCTGTTTCCCTCGTTTGTCTGCCTGGTCTGTTCGTTAGCCTGCCTGGCCTGTTCATTCGACTGTCGGGTACCCTCTGCAGTATTGCGTGCCGTCTCGCTGGCGCTTCTCGCAGACTCAGCAGTGGAGCGTGCAGTCTCTGCATCAGCTCGATCGCTCTCTGCCGAAGCCCTGGCTGATTCCGAAGCGTTCATGGTGCTGGTGAGCGACTGGAAAGCTGACTGGCAAGAGGCCAGGAACGTACTCCATAACTTACGCACGCCACCTTCTGACTCGGCTGTGGCACCGAAAAATGAATCCCATGCTGACTCTGCCAGCGATTTCCATGAATCGGCAGCACTCTTAAATGCATTCCATCGCTCCAGGATACCAGTACCTGCATCCGGATCGCTGTACCACGACTCAACTGTAGCACGGAAGGTGTTGAACCAGCCACTTCGGGCACTCTCCGCCTGCTGCCTGGCCGTCTCAGCATCAGCGCGACCGATCTCTGCCTGGGCTCGGAGGTTCTCTGCAGAAGCCCTTGCAGTCTCTGCAGCATCTCTTAGCTGTTCTGCTGCAGCTCTGGCTGTCTCAGCGTTCGCGCGTGCAGTCTCTGCAATCGCACGCAACTCCTCAGCATCGCAGATTACGGCGTTGGCATCCTCAATAGCCTGAAGCGCAGTATTAGCCCTGTTCACTGCCTGCTCAACGAGAGCCAGTGCCGAAGCCAGATAGCTTTCCGGACGCACGGCCTGAATCTGGTGTACACCCTCCCAGACATACTGCATCAGCACCGCCTGATGCTTCAGCGAGTCATAATCCACGAGGGGGATACTTGACGCCTCTTGCATCTTGGTGGCCAAACGATCCAATATCTCATCATAATGCTCATCAACGAGCCGGTTAAGCAATGTCTGTATAGAACTATCCATGATTCGAAAGTTTTTAGGGTGAACAGGGTTAATGAATGAAAAACTGATTACTCTTCAGTGGCGGGCTGGTCGCCTTCAGTGGGCTGGTTCTCGTCTCCTGCAGGTGCGTCGTCGCTCTCTGCCTCCAGCTGGTCGGCAAGGGCGAACTCAACGGTCTCCTTCAGCTTACCGAGCACATTGATAAGCGTTCTGCGCTTCATCTTGGTGATACCGTTCAGGTCGAGATAGACCTTGTCGCCTTCGTCACGCAATGCGAACTGCCCGATATCCTTACCAGTGCCATCCTTGATGCTGCTGCGCACATAAGCCGATCCGTCGGCCTTGATGTTGACGGTTGACTCCACACCGACACCCTGACCGCAATACTCAGCGGGGATGTCAAAACTCTGATTACCATTCGATCTTTTCATAACTTGAAATATTAAAGGGTTAATACTATTTGTCCTTACCTTCGAGCAGGTCAACGATCTGGCCATACACGCCAGCGCTCAGGGCGGGTGAGATGATCTTGCGGATCAGCACGATATCATCCGCCTCCAGCTCCGCCGCATCCGGATTGGCGATGATGCGCTGGCTGATCTTCCAGCAGCGGTACTTCTCGTCGGGTGTCAGTGGCACATTGCCACCGGAAACTTCGAACAATGCCTGGGCCACGACATCGCTGATCAGCACGTCGGCCTGTTTCTCGTTTTTAATTGTCTCGCCGTTGAAATAGGCGATTGCCTTTTTTAGATTCACATTCATTGTCGTATAGTGTTTAGATTGATAAATAATTCCAAAACCATATATTTTCGTACAGTACAAGCTCGACCCTGTCATAATTGTTCAGGTCCTGGCCTTCATCAGCCGACGAGATATAATGGTCGGTGTATATCTTATAGTTTGACAAGGGGCGGATATTCACCGTATGCCCTATTGTCTTGATGGTAATTATCTTGCCAGTCGGACAGTATGTAGGCAGAAAAATCGTTGTCGTGTAATTCGGGACGAGCGGCACGAGAACGAAGTCGTCGTCAGCGTTAAGATAAACTGTCGCGCCAGTGACAGCCCTGACACAGCGGCTGGCATACAGGGCACACCACTCGTCTTTGGAGTTGTTCCACCGCTCGATGCCGTCTTCAGTAATGCGCAGGCCGTTCTGGTACTGTCCGGCGATCCACAGGTTTCCGTTGGTATCAAGTCCCATCAGTTTGTCAGTGCCGGAATATACCTCCCACGCCTTGGTGAAGTTGAATTTGATCACGTCGGCCTGGATGTCGATAAACGACGTGTGCTCCTGGATATACAACGCCAGCTGGCTAGAGGTCTTCAGGGTACCGTCAGAGTTAAACTGCGCCACAATGTTGGTGATGCTGGATTTCGTCTGCGAGATAGCCGTAGCGTTGTTGTTGATTGCCGTATTGGCGTTGTCGATGCGAGTATTCAGGCTATCGACATAGCCCTGCACGGCAGCCGTTGTGGCCAGTGTCCCCACAGTCGTCTGCAGACCGTTCACGTCAAGGCGCAGTTGCGACAATCCCTTTACGCTTCCGTCATTCTCAAAGCTCGCTGCCCAGAGGTTGATGGTGCTTGAGGTCTGTGTAATCCACGTGGCGGTATTGTTCTTGAATGTCTCTAGGGTACCAAGGCGTCCTTCGATAGCCTCTTTAGCTCTGTCCGACGCAGCTTTATTATTCGTCACCTCTGTAGCGATGCGTTGCGCTTCTACACTCAGCTCCGCGTGCATAGTGCGTGTGGCGTATGTTGCCTCTGCTTCCACTCTCCAGAGCCTTGCAGTCTGGGTTACACGGGTGATATAGTCAACCCTGAGCGACTCCACGGGATCGTTGGTGAGGGCGACGAACCTGATCATGCACTGACCGGTATAGCTCACCACCATCTTGCCAGTGCCGGAGAAATCCCAGGGCGCCTGCTCTGTGTCCTGCGCCTGGATGGTCATCCATGCCCCCGTGTCGGTTATGTTGCGCTGCCAGCCCTCCGACAGTGCCCCCTGCCTCAAGAACTCCACCTTCAGGGTGCCCTCGCTGACGGGCAGGATCCTGATGCCCATATACAGGCGATCCTTCACGTCGTTCATCGCCGTACCCTCGGCTGAAGCCATCTCCTTGTGCGTGGTGTTTGCCTTCATGTCGGCAAAGTCCTGGGCCACGCCAGCCCCGTTAAGCTTCAGCACCGGCACACCGTCGAACTCCGAGAGTACGGCCTGCTGCCGGCTCCCTACTGAAAGCAGCTGTCCGTTCACCATCAGCGGTGCGCCAGCGGTGTTCAACAGCCCCACATGCCCCTGTGCGGCGATAGGCGAGCCGTCGGTGGTGCATGGCATCCAGTCCTCCAGCTCACGCACGAAGAAACCGTTACTTACGCGGTTGCTGTCCTCGTTGATATCGTAGGTGGTTTCCTTATAGACCGAGGTATGCCTGTTGCGGGTCGTGTTGATCTTTGCCGACAGGCTCTCGCCCGTCTGCGCGTTGCGGAACTCGCCAGTCGCATATATGTTGTTGGTGTATATGCCGAATCCCTTCAGCCAGCCGAAGTCGTCCGTGCGCACACCCTGTAGGTTGCCAAGGCGCGACTTGAGAGCCCGCTGCGGGTCGGTCTTCAAGCCGTACAAGATATCCATGTATGGAGCGTTGCTACCTACAGACATCATTGTCATGATACCCTTTCTATCCGGATCCCTATCATTATCCACACGCACGACAGTGTCTCCAGCCTTGATTGCTACTTCTGGCGTGAGACCTTCGATCTGTGAGGCGAAGTTCTCGAACGTGATCCAGTCCAATCTGTCCTCGCCGTCTGAGAGAGGGCCTATACCGACCTCTTTTATACGCATCTCGTAAGCCTTGGTGACGTAATAGTCGTTGGTTGTGTTCGGCTCCCCGTTGTACTGTTGCACTTCCACAAGATCACCCTCGCGGAAGGTGTTGTACAGCTTGCCGTTGCCTGTCTTTAAATAAATGATGCCAGTCTCTGTGTCGTAGTGGTCAACCTCCATCGATCCGGAGATATAGCGGTTGTCATTCTCACCTCTCAGCTGAGAGATGACCATTTCGTAAACGCGCAGGATGTTTCTGACATTGACGTTGTCTATCTCGAGAGTATATTTATACTCCACGACACCGGCACTGTTGATGTACTCGTTGCGTCTGATCGCCCAGCCAAGGCCGCCAAGGAAGGCACTTACAAACTCCGGACTGGAGAGGTTATGCGAGAATGTGGAATCGCCTTTGACGGCAAGGGCGGGAACTTCCCTGCCGTCCTGGTCCTCATGTCTGGTACCATCGCCGATGGTGGCGTTCACTCTCACCCACAGCTCTTCAAGTTCCGCTTTAGCCTCAGGCGTTATGATACCGCCACGAAGCCCAGCCGAGTAGGCACCGAACACCACGTCGTGAAGGGCTGTCAGACCTTGTCTGAAGGTGATGTGTCCGGCTGCCATGTCATCATGCAGGCGCGACAGGAAATGGCTCTCTCCAAAGAAATCAGCCAGGCGTAGGAGTTCATCTGACAGATACCCTGCCAATTCGGCCAGTGTGGTAGCCCCCCATTCCTCTGAGTAGGGGTTCTGTACCGGAAATAGAGCCCCTGCGCTTAGTAATGGTCTCTGGAACTCAACTAAGCGAGGGGCGATGGTAAAAGACGCGACGTCAGGGATGTCGATGTGCATCTCATGGAGCTGGGCATCTGTCCTGGGCAGGTTCAGATACGGCTTTGTGCTTGCATATTGATAGGTGAAGTTATACTCCGATGGAAGATCCCTGGCGGAATAGTTTACGTCTGATTCCGTTACGATGATCTTCCTGACAACAGAATCGCAGATATATTTCCCTAGGCTGGGGAAGAAGTCGAGTAGCCATCGGCGCTCGTGCTTATCAAGCCAGCCCGTCGATTTCTTGTATTTCCGCTTTACGTCCACACGATATTCAGAGCTCTCGTCGTCGATGGTCGCCACATGGTGTTCGTGGCTGGCAGAGTTTTCAGAGTCGCCGTAAGCCCTGAAGGTGTCGATGCCGCCTAGTGAATTTTCAAACATGAACCACGTCTCTTCCTCTGATTTTGCATCAGAAGCATAGTAACGCTGGATATAAGTCAGCCGCACGCCGTTCATATTCTCCACCCATACGTCATGATAAGAGTGGAGAGAACCAACCATCCCAGATATCACCTGATAGCCCACAGGCACAGACCAGCAGGTTCCGGCAGAAATGGATTTCAGCTGCAGATTATGTGAGTTGCCGTTCGACATATAGGCGCGGCACATCATCCTGCAGGCTACTGGTGCGTAATAAGTCAGGAACTCGGGCATGTAATAAGTGACGGGCTTCACGGTTGGCTGCCAGGTCAGGAAATTCTGAGTCAGGAAGTTTTCCGCGCTGTCAGCTAACGCACTGACTCCTGCCCTCAAGACCACGAAGGCAATGCTTCTCTCTGCCAAACTGCTCGAAAGCCCGATGGTGAAACTGCGGGCGATACGTGTCTGCTGGTACGGACGTGTCGGGTCTTCAGGAAATCCGAATGTCAGGTGAGCCTTGACGATATCTTCCAGATTAACTTCTATTTGTCCGTCGGCATTCGCCTTGTAGGTATGCGTCACGATTGGCGACGATGCCTCCGCGGCACCAAGCCACACCTGCATTGTCACCTCTTCGTCCACATCCTCCACCTGCAGCACGAGGTGCTTCAGGTTGCCAAGTAGACTAAGTTGGTCCGGTTGTCTGTTAATGATCATGCCTCTCTATTTTTTCAACAAAGGTAGCAATGGTGGGGATGTTGTCAAAGGACAGCTATTTCCTGACACACTCAAGCCATACAGTAATTCTGTATATCGACACACCAATAGCCTCAAAAAATCCACCGTCTCTGCTGGAGGTAGAACGCTCGCCCCATCTCTGTCCCACCCACTCAGGACCAGGCATTGGGGGGTATATCACCTTGAACGTGGCATCCTCTTCTTTCTCCGCAATTCCATGCGGATCAAAATCCACAGACATCTTGGCCACCCACTTGTAATCCGATGCCATGAAGGGCAGCATACCCGTGACGGTGGGAGCCGTATCGATATTTCCTTCCTCATCGTGGTATAGGCCGACTGTCAACAGTTCAGAGTCCAGCGGCTCATCCTTGCCTCCCAAGGTGAACTTCAGCTTATTTGGAAAGAACTCCACATTACGTATCGTCACTTTGCCGTAAGCCGGCAGGTTCTGCTTCTCCGACTGTGAGAGAAGCAGCTTCACCCTCATTTCCTGCAGGGAGTTTCTCAGCAACAGGTCGTAAGGGCGATAGAAACGCTCGAAGATGCCGCTTCCACCATTATACACCAGCGAGTAGTAGCAGAAAGTTGTAGTACTACGGTTCACCTGAACCTTTTCCACATTGTAGGTAGCGCCAAGGCGGATGGCACCAAAAGCCCAGGGAGTAATCGTGCCTGTTGCCCGTCCTTCAATGCTGACGCAGAACGCCAGCATCGGCATGGTCTTGGCGGCATCCTCCGTATCTTCCTCACCGTCGCTTTCAGCCAGCACCATTTTTGAGTTCACGCTACGGTAGTTCCCTACATAAAGGAACCTTCCGAGATCAATCGTCTTCTGAGAGTCATCAAAGTCATAGGTGAAGCTCAGCATCCTGAATTCAGGGATACACTCAGGAACCGTTATCTCCTTGGGCTCCAGATTGCCCTCTCCGGTGTCGTAGGGCTGCGATGCCTCGCCGATCTTCACGCCTACACGGTTCACGCCCGACCATCCGTCCTTGAAAAAGCAGCCTGTCACCTCGTCGAAGTAGGCTGTCGGCGAAGCCTTCGTCATTTCCTTGATATCGTCGTAGGTATTCTCCGCCTCGGCATCAAGTGTCTTGTCCGCCTTCAGCACGATACGGCTGTATTCTTTGGCGGCCTTATAACTGATCGTCGGCTCCTCAACCATCCTGTCTGTCAGGTCCGCCTCCGGAGCTGACTCAATGATATCCTTCAGGAATACCACGGAAACGGTGCGCTCAGCCTCGTTGACGGCAAACTCACAGCAGAACTTCTTCCTGAAGAGTCCAAGCATGTCAGCCACACTAACATCCGGCACCAGATCCTGAACACAGATTTTCTTGTTTACAATCGTGTCGATGACATTGTTTAGCAATACCATCTTTGAAAAGGGTGAGGTGCTCTTGAAGAAATTGTCGGCCAGTGTATAGCCGAAGTGCGAGAAGATCCTCTCAAGGACGTAGTTCGCACGGATGAACGGTGATATCCAGTAGCCGGGCTCCAGTGTGATGGACTTACCGTCAACGATCTCCGTGCAAACTACGTCGTTGTAGAATCGCGCTGTGGCCATGTCGGGATTCAGCATATATGTATCTTCGGTCAGGCGCACTTGGGTGCCGTAGGCATTCACGATTTTGTAGTTGAAGCCAGAGGTCTCTCCGGAGTCATCGGTCACCAGGATCGGGAAGATCGAGAACCGGTGGTCATCGTTAGAACGCAGATTGGCGCAGAAACTTATGGCCTCCCTGATAGTGCTGAAGGTGATGATGTCTTCTGGTTGGTCAAACACATCCTTCAGCTTGATGTTCTGAAGGCGGGAGTAGAACGATCCGTCGTTGATGTAGAACGAGGTTTGGATAGAACCTCTTCTGGTAGCCGACAAAACTGCCTGGCGGCACTGGGCATGGAACTCTCCATCCTGAATACTTACATCAGAGCTGATCATCTTCACCCTGCCTCCGAAGAGGTCGGGGAATCCCAGCAGCCGGCAGTTGCGCGGCGAGGCGGGGATATTCACCGGTACGGTCTGCTCTGCATAATCGTTGAAGAAGGGGTTGGTACGCTCCACTTCTATCTTGGTGTCGGGTAAGAGCTCATAAGCCTCCCGATGGTTGAGATTGGTGATCTTCATGACTTCTATCCTTTCTTTGCCAGGTTACGTGATCGGTTACGGATGTTCTGCTTGGCGTCGAACTCATCTAATCCGACATAGGCCGGCACGCCGTCGCGGTCAATGCGCTCCAGGATATCTGCCAGCCGCTTCAGGTGTGCCGTGTCAGCAGACTGTTGCGCCTGCGGCTGCATAGGCGACTGGCCGCTGATGGAACCGCCGTCTGCATAGCCCTGGGCCTGTTGCCTGCGCAGGTACTTATTGAAGTCGAAGGTGCGCAACTGTCCGGCTCGCTGCACACGGTCGAGTACGTTGATGAACGGTGCGATGGTAGGATTCTCCACGGCCTCATTCGAGGCTATCCACTCCTTGGGGCGAGGCCCTTCACCCACGATCACCGTCGGCTGGTTCACGTAGCCCCGTTTCTTCGGATCATACTTCGCATGGAACCGCTTGCCGTCCTGCTCGCGCTCCACGTCGAGCCATCCGCCCTCCTCGCGGCCAGTGGCCACACGAGCACCGCCGCTGCCTGAGGAACCTGCGCCGTTCAGGGTCATGCTCTTCACTTTCTGACGTTCAGCATTGGCAGCAGCCAATTGGGCGATACCTGTCACGGAAAGCAGTGCTGCAGCAATGGCTCCACCAATCGGTCCCAACTGGGCAAATGCCACCATGATCGACATCGCTGTATTGGCAATGATCTCTGAGGCCTTGATGGCAAATCGCACATCGGCGTATTTCTTCTCGATCTTCAGTTTCTCATTGGCTTTCTTGTTTTCCAAGGCCGTCGTATCCTTACCAGCCTTGCGGGCGGCATCGATCTCGGCATCATATTTGGCATCCACGTTAGCTATCTCAGCCTCCATCAGGGCATTGACGGCATCGGAGAACAGCTGGTGATAATAATCAAACGCCTCCTTCCAATGGTCCATCTTCAACTGCTTCAGGGCCTGCTGGTATTCATCTTCGTTTAGAAGCCCTTCCTCGTATTGCTGCTGCAGCTGCTCCTTCTGTTGCTCCCAAAGCTCCGCCTGCGACACTAAGCCGTACTGCTGTCGAATCTGGAACTTTTCCTGCTCCAGCCTCTCGGTATAGTCTTTCTCCAGCCTCTCCTTGGCCTGCTGATAAGCCAGGTCGATGCTGAGCAGTTCCTCGTTATGTTCCTGAGCGTACTGAAGAGAGGCCTTGTAATAGCCCTCAAGGGATTTCAGCTGCAGCTGGTGTTCGTACTCCATGCGCTCCACTCTGTTCATGCCGCCGTTCTCCAGCTGCTGCAGGTTATCCTGATATTTCTGATAGGCAACGGTACGGGCATTGTAACTGTCGTTCTCAGCCTTCAGGATGTTACGCTCCTGCTCGGTGATGGCAGCCTTACGAAGATCAGCGCTGTTGAACTCCATCTGCATGATCTTCTCCAGATAGGCTTTCTCCGTTGCTACCTGCTGATCTGTCTGTGCCACCTGCAGGTTGGCCATGATGGCGTCGAACTGCTCCTGCGATATCTGTTTGTCGGCAAGCTGTTTCTTGTAGATACGGACGCTTTCCTCGTAGAAATACTTCTGCTCATCGAGTTCCTTCTGCCGTGCCTGTTTCAGCGCCTTCATGCGCTCACGGTCCTCGGCTGCTGAAGTATCCTTGGTTTTTTTCGCCTTCTGGGGCTTATCCGACGATGGGGCAGGGGATTCGGGATCTGAATCAGGTAAAGGTACAGATGAACCACCGCTATCAAACGACGGGGCGGTGATATGGCCGTCTACAGCATCACGATAGCCCTGGATCAAGTGATGACCAAGTTCGAATCCTGAATCCTCAAAATTCTTCCATTGCCCCCTAATACCTTCCCACATGTTGGTGAATATCCCCGTGAATCCATTCTTGATCTTACTTAAACCTTCATCGATATTACCCGTAAAGATGGTGAACACACCATCGACCATCTTACCAAGGCTCATAATCTGCTTTCCAAAGGTTTTCATGGCCGTTGTCGTGAAACCGAACACGAATTTAATGGCAGTCCAGAGCACCTTGAAACTGGTAGTAAGCAGACTGATGCCGCTGCGTACGGTAATCGACGCATTATACAGATCCACGAACTTGGCGATGCCCTGCTTGAAGGCCTTCACGAGATAGGTGAAGAACCTGAGTGCCGCCACCTGGATCGTCTGCCACATGCTGTTTCCCTTCTCCGCCAACGGCAGCATCTCGTCGCCCAGTTCCTTCTGTGCGTTCTGCACTTCGGTGACGGCACGTTTCTCGCGCTCCGCGGCATCCTCGTAGTGTTCGCCCTGCGCTGCCAGCTGCTGCTCGATGATGCGGCCCACGGCTGTGGCCATGTCGCCGCCCTTGGCCATCTCCTCCTTGATCTGGGCTGCGGAGATACCAAGGTTGTCCAGGATCATCGGCGACTTGCGCCCTAGACCGGTAATGATTGATTCGGTCATATAATCCACCGACTGGCCAGTCTGTGATGCCTTCAGCTGGGCGAACTCCAGATACTTGCCCAGCTGATCGAGCGGCAGGCGGAAGTCCTTGGCCTTTACGGCTGCCTTCATCAGCTCCACGTCGTTCACGGTGCCATGCGTGGCTTCGCGCAGCTTGTCGAGGATGTCTGGGCGATTCAGGCGCTCAAAGGCATGAGTGATACCGTCGGCACTCTTGGCCATCTCGATGCCCTCGTTCACCATCTCCTTGGTCTTTGAAATGGCTGTGCCTGCCAGACCAACAACGATATCAAGTCCTTTTGATACGGCACCGATAATACCGGAGCCCATCAGAAATCCCATATTGGTCTTAGAAAGAAAGACCTCTTTCAGACTTGTGGCGCTGCTCCTCAGCTCTGCCATTCTGCCGGTGACCTCCTTCAGCTTGTTGGTATATTCCGCATAGGCCTCAGGCTCTAATTCCTTAGACGTACTGTCCAATTGCTTCTGAAGCAACTTGGCTTCGTTGCGAAGCTGCGACATCGTCATGGCATTCGTGCCTAGAGTCTTGGTGAGCGACAGGAGATTTGCATTTTCGTCAGCAATCGCTTGGGTGTTTTTGGTGATCTTTCTGGTCAGTTCCGCATACTCTTTCGACTCAGTAAGGTGTGCCGCTTTAAAGGCCGCCTGCTGCTCCAGGAGACTTTTACGCTCTTTCTGCAAATCTTTAAGACTCTTGTTGGTCTTATGAATCTCTTGCTGGATCTTGGAGGTGTCGGCTTCCACGATCATTTTTACGACATCCTCTGAAACTTTACCTTTTGCCATAAAAAAATACCTTTGCTTTTTCGGCAAAGGTACTTATTTATAATATACAGGCAAAGGACGCTCTATGCGTAGCTGCCGTCTTTCTTGTATATTCTGGAATAAAGACCGTTGAATATCTGGGCAGTGATGAGTTTGTAGAACGGGATTCCGAGGATAGGTGTCCATACCAAGCAGGAAAAGTAGTATGCCATCTTCAGGATCCATGAATCACTGCTGCTGATGTATCTTCGTCTCAGCAGGAATGCTATTATTATGGAAATCATGAATATCATACTCTTTCGGTTTTAATTATTACTTCCTTTTTCTACTGCAAATATAAGCAATTTCCGCTTAAAATGCAAGGGGGAAATCCCTATTTTTCACGGAAGCCGCCAATATCCGAAGAAATAAGCCGATTCAAACCTGCTTATTTATCAATTGCCATGCGGAGGTAGCAAAAAGAATATCTAAATTGTCTCAATAGCATTTTGTATTCCCATCCTGATAATTAGTTGTACATCGTCATTTGCATTGACAATTTTGATGTTGGAGTAAAACACTTCAGGGTTTAGCTCTAGGTATAATTTCCCAAATATCTGTTTGGCACAGAATGTAGCCATGGTAACAATATCTTTAAAATCAATTGTTACGACTTCTGATTCTGGTTTCATCTGCTTGATGCTGTCATAAATCTGCTGGCCTGTCTCTTTGTCCCTTATGACAGGAGCGTATTGTGATAATGATATAGTACCCATAAATGTAATTATTTAAAATTGATTCTTATTGATCTGTCATAAACCATGCCAGGAATATCCTTCAGCGTATAAGGATGCGAGAGAGGGAGGTTTACATATACTATAGTTCCTTTCCAGAACGAACATTGTCCGGATGTGATTTTCCCGTGTTTATTGAAAAAATAAGCCCCTTCTGAGAATATGTAAAACAACCCATTTGTCAATGTTGCCAATTGGTTGACAATCCATAGTCCAAACCCCATATGATTAGAAGCTGCCTTTGACGTTACGCCTTTTTTTGTCGCTTTTTCAATGAGTTTCTCTTTCTTTCTTATATTCGGATACATATTTGTAAGCGAGGAAATTATGCCGACTCCAGTGTCTGCGCATGATATCTCAATTTTTCTTCTATTTCCAGATACCACCATTACCGATTGCGTATCCATTACAGCGTGTTCCTTGAAATTGAGTGAGATCTCTCCGATGACTGTCATTGCCATAGAGACAATCTTGGGATCGTTCTTGAAGAAGTTCTCGATTTTAGGAGTCATTCTGTCTTTTTCGCTAATATTACTATCTCTTGAAAGAACTATTGGCGCAAAGAAAAAACTATCGCCATTTTCCTGATAATCAAGTTTCCGATAATCGATGTCCTTGGAATTTATAAAAGCATTCAGCAGGTTTTGGAAACCTGATTCTCTCAATTTCTCTTTTACATAGGGATTCGTTATAAGATAAGGACTGAAGAAACAATCGTTCTTCGTCGTAAACTCGACATATTTATATATGAGAAGCTGGCCGAATATGTCTATCTCGTTAACCATATCCAAAGACAACTTAACATCAGGGATCCTATATCCCTTAATGTAGAAAATGTCTTCGGCCATTCTCAAAAACTGCAAAGCGCCGCTTACATTCAATTGCTTTGGAACACTATAGATTTTATTCACTTAAATATTCAATGAGTACGTCCTTCATCCTTTTCTCAGTTTGCAAATTGATATTTGCAGGCTTCCCGTATATCTCTTTCAAATAATCACTGTACCTAATGACTTCAGCGTATATCACTTTGGGAAGTATTAGCTGATTTGCATCTGCTGTTGAAACAATTTTGTTCACCTTTTGCAAGTCAACCTCCTCAGATCTAATTGAGATAATAACTTTGTATAATTCAGTCAGGATCTTTCTCTTCTCCTTTGCTTTGTCTTCGCGTTCACTGATCATGTAAGTTACATAGATGGCTATAATAGAGAGTATCACTGAATATACCCCGCCGATATAATCACCAAAGGTGCCCCAGTCTGTCGGATCTTTACTGAATCCATAGCTGTAGAATCTTATGATATAAGCAATGACAGGAATGATACAGGCAACAATAGCCAACAACAACAGCCATTTTCTTTTTATCCAGTTCTTGCAAAGATTTAAATCACATTTCATATCTTTTTTTTGCAAAAGTAGTCATTTTATCCTAAGTGCTACAATTACTTTGCATTAATTAAGAAAAAAAAGATATAGATTGCATATTTCACAATTTTCCAGTTCTTTCCATTTCTCCACGGACTGGAGAGTTTTACGGATTCAGGGCGTGCTCCAGCTGCTGTCGGATCTGCTGGCGCACCTCGTCGGTAAGTCCGAACTTCAGCTCCGGGAACACCTCCTTGTAGAGGATCGGCCACACAATCTTGTTGTAGAGCTTCTTCTTACCCTTGCGGCCACTCTTACGCCGGTACTGGATATCGAGGAACCGGAGGTGCAGCGGTATGAAGTAGTGAACAGAGTAGCTGCTGCTGGTGATCTGCTTCATCGGGGCAGGGTTGTCGGCAAAGCGGCGCAGCTGTCCTGAGTGCACCTGGAAGGCTCCCACCGCAGGGCGCCATGCCTCACGGAGTTTCTCGACGCCTTCCTTCATCGTCTCGTGTACGAACTTCTTCCTGATCAGTGAATCTGTTACCATGGTGCAAAGATATATATCCGGGATGAAAGGACAAAGGACGGCGCACTGTCACAGCGGGCCGTCCGTATTCCAGTCGCCTTACATATGTTATTCCCCATCGGCGGCGGCCCTGCCTATCTCTATCATGAGGGTACGCATCGTGCGCACGCAGTTCAACATACCGATGGTCTTCCTGTCATCCATAGAGTGGTCGAGGATGAAGTCGGTTACCTCATCGAGCTCCTCTACATGGATCTCGTTCACCTCCTGGTCCTGGAAGTTGGAAATCATAGTCTCCAGATCCTCATTCAATACAACCTTACTGTTATCCATAATCATTCTCCTATTTTAAATTTCCTTACTCTCAGAACCTCTATGGCGAGTCCTTTTATTACAGATCCAGCAGGGACAATACGAAGAAAACCTTTATCATCCTTCAGTGCGTACTTGACAGTCTTAGGGTATTTGCTGTTGAGTTCGTCAATCTTTTTTCTGAGTGTTTCCTTAATCTTAGAAAAATCCTTTTCGTCCTCAACAAACGTATGGTCCAGATTCAGATGAAGGAATTTCATGATCTCTTCTACTTTGCGCCCTTGGACAGAATATGCCCATGATTTACCAAATACGATCATAATCTATCCTCCTACTTTATGCTGCCCGTCTCCATAAATGGGGGGGGGAATTCCGTGTTCAGCTGAGAGCGCCAGCGGGTGACGAGGTCATTGTCCTCCTCCCAGATCTGGCGGCGTTCATCCTTATACATGTCCATGATCTCCTCCTTCTTCGCGTCGCGCTCGGCACGCAGCTCGTCGCGCTTGCGGCGGAACTCCTGCTCGTTGTCGCGCAACAGATCCTCATAGTGGATGTTCACCTGCTTGAGAGCCTCGCGCTCCTTCACCTTATTATTATGCATGCGCACGTCGTTGTCGCGGCGCTTCATCATATACTCTTCACGTGTCAATACTGTAGCCATACTGTCAACCTCCTATGATTGCCGATAAGAACATGAGACCGAAACCGAAGGCCACGCAGGCGACGGCCTGGGCGGCGAGCTTGAGAGAGGGGACTGCTGCCAGGGCTGTGCCTGCAGCGCGGCGGACGGCTGCGAGCACGCGGAGCTCGGCAGCATCAGTTGGAATGGACTTCACCTGAGAGGATCCTGCTACGGGCGTGGCAGCGGTGAGCGCCTGGCCGTCGAACGGAATCTCAAGTTGGATTGCCTGTTTCATCATAATCGTAACTTTTTTAATACTGTTAATAACTCTGTTGCGACAGGCCACGCCTTCGGGGAAAAAGGGAGGCGACTGTCAATCCCCTAATTTGGATTCCAGTGGTAGCCATCCTCGTCGGACGTGCTTCTGATAGGAAGATTGATCAGTCGCCTGACTCGATGTCGTTACTAACGGGCATTAAAAAAGCCCCAACGGTGATGTTCGGACGTTTGACTTCTGCCCGGCGAAGTGTGGCGTTAACCACTGAAATCCGGGTGCAAATATACGACGGTTTTTCTTAACAACAAAAAAAAAACGCTAAACAATGTTAAAACATAGATTTTCGTTTAAAAACACCAATTTTTTCATTTTGCATTACATTTTCTATTTATTTTTCCTTTCTGCGAGATATTTATTTATAAAAAAGGTCACCAAAACGTAAACTAAGACCCTAAATCTGAATATAAATAATGAAAACGAAAAAGAAGAAAGGAGGAGACTATGAAGAAGAAAGCACTCAAGACTGTTTACAGGATATTAGAGATAACACATCTTTTCATGACCGTGATGGAGTTGTTCCTGTAAACAAAAAGCGGTTCCGGCATCAGGTGTCGGAACCGCTTCTGTTCATTTCTTGGTATTCTTGGCCGGAGCAATGACCTCTTGTGGCTTTACTTCTTCGACGATCATGGAGTCCGAAGGTGCTGAAGGCACCGCCACCTGCTCTGACTTGTCCAGATTGTCTTTGTCGCTGTAAGTTACACTGATATTACCAAGAGAGAATTTTCCAACGACATTGGCAAACAGCCATATGATCACTGATAATGCTATGGCACCACCTATACTCTGAAGGCATCCGTTCAGAAACTTGACCCACCACGATTCTTTTTTAGGAAGATCTGGTGTAATGTTAGCGTCCATGTGCTGCGTAAGCCTGTTTGTAACCTCGTCGATCACCTGCCCCGACATGTCGTCGAATGATCCACCGATGAACTTCTGCAGAATAGTCTCAGCCATCCCCCGATAATGCTCAAGGCTTTTCTGGTTGTCACGGCCTGAAGCAAACTCCTGAACAATCTCTTCAGGAAGCACATCAACCTTCATGGACTCCTTCTGCTCTTTGATATACTGAACCTTCTCAGCCTTATACAACGAATAGGCGATATGTCCTACCATATCGCCTTCGTTTTTTACCAGCTTGCTGTATATACTGCAGTATTTCTTTGCCATATTTCTACTTTTTATTCTTAGGAAGCATGGAACCAACCACGCTCCGACGTGCCTGGCCGTAAATCTCATTCACCCTGTCGATAGACATCCTGTACGAGCGGGAACCAAGTAAATGGACAGGAACGACTATGTGGCCATCCCTGACGCTCTGCACGGCAATACGATTAATCTTCACGTTGCTAATCATCTGATTGTTAACGTGGGTAATTGTCTTTTTGTCAACTGTACACATTGATTGCGAATCTTGATGTTTGATAATGTTACCGGATGCAAAGATAGGGGTTTTTAGTCAAAAATACAAATTTTATAATATAAATTAATTATTTTGTTCCAAATAATAGATATTTGCTGTGTGATACATATTTTTTTGAGGGTGATTTCTGCCTATTTGCAGAAATGCCCCGACGCTGGTTCATGCGTCGGGGCGGTAGGTGCGCCGCAGCCCAACGGCGACTTTTGTTCAATCCGGTCACATAAGAGGCCGAGGCTTAATCGATGTTGTCAGCGGCGCGGCGGATGCGATCTGCAAGGTCGATCAGCGCGCCCTTCAGCTGATAGCGCTCCTCGACGGTGAAGTCGATGGGCTTCTTGTTACCGTCGATGCCGTTCAGCTTATGGTAGAGCCATGAGCCGGACTTGCCGAAATACTCCCTGGAGATATCGCCCCAGGATACGTGCATCAGGATGTCGGCCAGGCGGGCCTTCACCGTGTCTCTCTGTGTTTCTTTCAATGTCATTACTGCCATAGTCGTATTGTTTTTAAATTACCCCGCCGCCTTGCGAGTGGCGGGGTTTGTGATTCATTCCTCAAATGGTTCTTCGAGCAGGTCTTCAAGCATTCCCCTCAGTGCCCATCTTAACTTTGGTTCGCCTCTCGGGTAGCTTCGTTTGTAGTTCCTTACTGTCTCGATCAGATCGAACTCCGATTCCGTTAATTCTACGATTCTTTTCATTTCTCTTATGTTTTTAATTGAACACTGCAAAGGTAATACTTTTATTCGTATTATGCAAATTTTTTAGTATCTTTTTTCGTACTAACTGAAATATTTAACATTTCGGGCACGAAAAAAGGGGTACAGGGGTAAAGATAACAACATAATACGGAGTACATAATGTATAACGG
>JAEEGJ010015884.1_pt1 | contig 17437 bp, 15 predicted proteins | sample 8958761 | NCBI WGS metagenome assembly JAEEGJ01 (sample SAMN16246546, study PRJNA631951) | gut metagenome | biome: gut microbiome; feature: rumen; material: RS-attached | host: Bos | place: Iran: Karaj | collected 2018-10 | reverse complement strand
ACTTTATGTTCAGATATAACTTACTTTGACGTTGTCGCCTTGATTGCTCCAAGACTGTGTATCCTAACGACACGATTGCTATCTGTTTCCGCCATCTTTTGTAATTGCCCCTCCCAATTCTGCCAAGTGCCTTTACCGCACGTTCCCTTAAAAGAGCATTCTCACTATCACAGAATGAGGCAACCGCCGACACTGAAGATTGTATAGAATCCGGATATTCCAATCCCATCTCCCCCGCCTGTTTTATTTATACATATCATCCAATGAAATTAATTTACAATCACTTGCATTCTCTTTCACATATTCTGAAAAACCGCCAAGAGAAAACACGCATACTACTGGATTGGTTGTAGGAATATATTTTATTTTATCCAATAATTTTTCATATTCAGTTTTGTCAAACTGAGAATTTTTAAATTTGCATTCCCCAACTAAAAGAATTTGTTTTCCATTCTTTCCCAGCAAATCAATTTCAATTTGCTTCTGTTTTCTCTCTTCATCTAATACTGTATCCTGGTAGTCTGTAATATCAGTAAGAATAGGGAAATCATCTACACCTGCATGTGACAAAAGATATTCCTTTGCCATTTTTTCAAATACTTTTCCCATAAAATCATGTAAATGATCTTTTACCGCAGAATAAAAATAGGCTTCACCGTTATCTGCATTTATAAGACTGGTTGCTCTATTTACATATTTGAACCAAAATTCAAGCATACTATCATTAAGAATATAATACGGTTTCTTTGTAACTCGCCTTTCCAGCAATTCGGCCTTAACAAGTACTTTTAATGGATAAGTCACTTCATCAACCCCAACATACGATGCAATTTCACTATTCTTTGTATGCCCAGTTGCTACTGCAGAAATAATAGAATTGTATAATGCTGGATTTTTTTTGTCGTTACTGACTACCGTTTTAATTTGCTCTTCTGAAAAGTATCCACCAACAGAATAAAACTGGTCAATTATATTTTCTTCCAAAGATTCCGATACATCAAACTGTTCGATATACTTTGCAACACCATTTGTAAGTCCATAACAAATAGCTTTTTCTTCGTTAGTATATCCATCCAGAAATTCTGCAGTTTCAATATAATTAAAAGGACGCAACTTTAATTCTAGGTCGCTTCGACCATGTAAAGGAGCTGTTTCTGCCAATACTTCATCCTTCATAAAACTAACCAAAGAGCCGCATATTATAAAGAACAGATTACCTTTTTTCCACTTTGTATCAATCTGCTTCTGAAGAACAGACTGAATATAAGGGCACTGTTTTGCAAGATAAGGATATTCATCTATAAAAAAAACTATTCTTTCCTTTTCAGCCTGTTTTCCTATATAATCAAATAAATTTTCAAAACTATTAAAACTAATATTTCCTAATAATTCCGGTGACAAGGCGTTTAAAACAGATTCCGTCATCATAGATAATAGTTCTGCCTCGCCTCGTTCAACTGCTGTGAAAGATATGCTCTTGCAGTCATGATCACGCATGAATTTATTAATAAGTTTCGTTTTACCAATTCGACGACGTCCATACAGAACAGTCATTACAAAACCACTCTGTTTAAATTTCTTACCAAGAATTCTTAATTCTGTTGTTCTACCTCTAAATATATCCTGCATATGGCACCTCCATAAGTCGTAATCAATCTCACCGAAGTTCACTTCGCCTAAATGAACTTCGGTAAAATAATTATATACATAAATACACCAACTAGCAAGCAAAAGAGCAGCTACCTCTTTCGAGATAACTGCTCTATGTAACACTCATTATTCAATTAGGTCGACAAACTTGAATTTGTGCGATTAACTTCCAAATTTAATGCACTATTCCTTTTCCATATAGACAAATACGAGTTCATCCGTAATATTTTCCTCTTTGAACTTCTTATATCCCATCTTCTCATAAAGCCTAATATTATCTATGCTTCTTGTGCTCGTAAAGAGTTCAAAACGCTTATTTGGATAATACCTTTCTATCTCGCAAAGAAGCTTTTTACCATATCCTTTTTTCTGTTCGTCCGGATGTACCATAAGCTTACCGATATATACTGTATTCTCATTAGACTTAGAGCGTACTGAGCCTATGATGTTTCCTTTATCATCGACCATCTTCAGAATTATTCCTTTTTTGAATTCTGTCTCAAGTTCGGATAGCGTCTCCTTAAGCGGAGGTATGTCGTTACTTCCAAATAGAGCTGCCTCACTTTGATACGCCAGGTACTGAAGATCTAAAATCTCCCGAAGATCAGTATTATCGGCCCTCACAATATTCATATGGGTTATTTCCTTTCATACATAAAACTGGAATATAATTTTCCTCTAAAAATTTCGATTTGTTTATTTCACTGTTTTCAATTATATCGAATCTCTATCTATCAGAGAATACACTATTCAAAAAAACAGAAAAAAAGAACAGTTACCTCTTCAGAGATAACCGCTCTTATGTAAAATATGTTGGTAAAACTATCTCTCCTAGGCTTACCAAACTTCATGGCGTTTGAATGCTCTTTTTGTTCCAGCTTTGTGCCAGTTCTGTTCCAGCACAATCAATTTCACGTGATTTTACGTGACTTTATGAGCTTTGTCATTTTTAGAATAAACCTGAAGTATATTACCATATTTATAGGAATATCTCCACCCTATAAAATGAACCTAAGTGGCTGCAACCTCAAATCTTCAAAACTTGTTACACACCCAAGCAGCAACAGCTGACACCGCTGGAAAAATTATTAACAGCTTAACCAACTGACTCTTAATGTTGTACCCATACTTCCTATTCTCATAAACACTTTCTACCTCAGGAAAATAAAACTGGAAGAAATAAAACTTCATAAGCAAAAAGTAATCAAAAAAAATCATAAGTGTAATTGCTAAACAAAATACCAATGTCAAAAATACTGTTAAAAACATATTTGTCTTCCTTTACAGCTTTACACTTTTATTTTTTTCCCATAAGAATTGCCGAGCCTGAAAGCCCCATCCAGATAGACTCCCATTTACTCATGAACATTCCATTTGTTGTATCAACAAGCTTCACTTCTTCATAGCCCATATCCTTAAGTTTTTTCACAAAGCTTTCCATATCTCCGTACTTAGCTTTGGACATAATGTCGTGGATAGCAAAAGTGCCCCCCCTCTTTAATGTCCTAAGAGTTTCAAGAAGAATTGCCTGTCTATCCTTACTTGGAATATTGTGATAAACATAATTACTAGTTACAGCATCAAAAGTCTCATCTGCAAAATCCAGCTTACAAGCATCTCCCTGCTGAAATGAAGTGTTATTTACACCTTCTGCTTTTGAATTGCTCTCGCAGAGGTTCTTGCTAAATGAAGCATATTCCTTGCCCCATCGGTCAATTCCTATAATCTGCGCATTCAAATTTTTCTTGGCGCAAGCAATACTTAATGCTCCGCTACCGCATCCTACGTCAAGGCATTTTCCGCCGTCAGGAATCTCCACATATGAAGACACTCCTTCAATAATCTGCTTTGACATCTGTCTTTTCCCATCATACGAAAAAGCTCTGTACATTAAATGCATCCATATACTGACCAAACAAAAAATCAATGTAAGTACGATACAAATTGTTCCTATAATAGAATGATCAAATAAAAAATACGCCAACACAAGAAAAACAACAGCTACCGCTTGTGTTCCATGCACCATCTCCTTGGGCATCCAATTCTTATAATCTGGTTTCATAATATCCTCCCATGATCTAAAATGTTGTGATTTCATAATACCACATTTTGTTAGTCATGGCTAACCAAATTACGGTATTTGCAAATTCCACTTCGCATTCGCTTTATCTAGCAAGACATTAACCTCTTGTTGGTGCCTGTCCAAATATTCTTGGTCATCCTCATATCGCGTTTTATATCGACTATCAAGATAGATTTCTCTCGACAGATTATCCTCAACGATAATAACTCCCATCTCATTAATTCCACCATAAAAAGGTTTCATCCATATAATTAACGTGCAGTCTGGATATTTAAATTCCTCTGCCTCTTGAGCCAAGTCCACATATGTCAGCGCCAAATTACCGCCTTCGTACATCGCAAAATATGGCAACGCGACAGAATAGTTAAATCCATCTTCATCTACATAAACATCCCATGAATCGGATAAGCGATATAGTTCAATTTTCCAGCATAGGTACTGTCTAAGCATCCCCACATACCATATCAAAAGATATAGTAAAACCACTAAAGGAATGATACCAACTCTCTTTTTCATACGCGCCCCCCAGTATTAAGAAACCTTCATAACTAATGTCAGTATAACATAATAAAAAGTTACGCCTTCTTGCCGTTAGAGAGTAATGTTGAAATTGGATGCTGCCACCCCAAATTTGTTTATTAGAGTATCTTCATAAAGTTTTTTCACCTAAATGGAAAAAAAAGAATTTTTTTATTGAACTATTAATAGGAACAAAAAAATAATTATGGAGGATAACACTATGGGTAGTATCTTTGACGTTAATAAAGAAAATGACTTGAATGTAGAAAAAATAACACCAGAATTCATGCGTAAAAAAATCAGCGAACTAAAGGAAAAAATTAACACCACCACAGTCAGCGACAAAACGACCCTAGAAAACGAACTATTCACCTATGAGACTTTGTTAAGCATGGAAGAAATGAACGAAGCGAATGCGCAAGATAATAAAACTAATGAAAGGAATGTGCAATCTAGCCAGAGCAATACGACTGCTAGTGTCTCTCACAAAGAGTTAGATAATATGCAAGAAGAAGTATCCAATCAAGTTAATAAGGAAAATCAAAAAAAATTTAACAAAGATGTCTTCGGCAATATGCTCTCTGAGTTAGATACCCTAATTGACAACCGAAAATTTAACAATGATAAACAAAAGTTAGCTGATGATATACAATCGCTTCGTGAAAAATGTAATTCTTTTATTATGAATATTAATGCAACAAAACAATTAAACGCATATTCAAAATTTACAAAAAATGTAGTTCGAAAATACGAAGTCTACCAAAAGAAACTTGACAATTTGTCAAAAAAACTTAACACAAATGACTACAATAATGATATGTTTGAAAATGATAAAACTATGTTGCAGACTCTCAAATCCGATATTGAAAAATATAGTCTAGAAGTTTTTCTCAATATTAATTTGAAAGTTCGAGGTAAAGATTCATTTATAAAAATTGCTAGTAATAAACTTGAGGACTGCAATACTATAATCAATTATTTAAAAAAAGATGGCGGTTCTAACGATAAAATTGCCACTGATTATATAAACTGCCGCAATAAATTTAATGCTATATTAAATAATTATGAAAAGGGAAGTTTAGACCAATTGACTAAAACAGAGTTTTCTACACTCTATGACTCCCTAGAATATAGTCTACATATGTTAGATACATTAAATAATAGATACGAGATTGAAAATAGTTGGCTAAACAATCAGAAACAAATTGCACGCCAGAATAATAAGGTTGATTCGATTCCAAAACGTTCAACTAGTCTTAATTACACTGCATTAATACAAGCTAGGAATGAAATCGCCTCAAAGCGCACGCACCTTGAAACTGAAATTTCAAATATAAATAACGAATCAGAAAAAAAATATATAAATCAGCAAATCAAAGATTTAAAAGAAATCGAGAGTATCTTTAATAAAAAAATAAATGATTTTAAAGAAAAATGGACACGAAAAGACATAGATGAATTAATTAATTGTAATAATAAACTAGTGGAACGAGTCCTGACCAATATAGATAATATAAAAAAACTATTTACTTTAAAGGACATAATTTCATGCGATTATAATAAATATTATAAAAAATATAAGGCTCTTGAGGAAAAATGTGATAACAATTACGCGGAGAAAATGTTATCTTTTATTATTTCTGATATTGAGAAAAAGATAGATAAAATAGCCTCTATCGAAAAAGAGCTAAACGAAAGAATCAATAATTCTACCTTTAGTGAAGCCAACGAATTTGTTAGTGATTACTATAAATTACTCTCAGATTTAGATGACAGAATTTCTACTATGAAAAATGTTACAGACAATCTTTTAGAATTTAAAAAGATATCGTCAACAACCAAAGAAAACTATCAATCAATTATTAAAGCAGAACAAAAAAAGGCTTCTCCAGAAACCGAAAAAACAAATCAAACCACTACTAAAAACAATGAAAATCCTGCTGATACTTTTGCGACAGATTTTTATGGCAGTTTGAATGATGAGTTAACTAGATTGGAGGGCAACCTAATTAATAAAGCAAATGAAATGCTTTATCCAGATTGTAGCAGTACGTTTAATCCCGACGCTTTAGGTGAAATCCTTAAAAAACACAGAAAAACTCTTAATACAATTGTCGAGATTCCTAGCCTAAAAAAAGAAATAGATACTCTACTAAGTAAAGTTGATGATACTATTGAAAATAACAACAATATCAAAAATAAAAAACCATTACTTGGTATTTCTGATGAATTATTAGATCTCAGATATACAATCTATATATCACACGCTAGCAGATCGGTGGCTGATTATGATGAGCTCCAAAAAAGCTTTAAGGAATTAAATGACAGATATTCTGCCATTGTCCCTCCAATCAAACTACCAATTATAAATAATATAGAAAGCAGTAAATCAGAAGAAAGTTATAAGCTAGACGAAAACCATGCTAGCGCTACGATATCTCTTAGCTCTGACGGTGCTAGTGAAAAACAGAGAACATCGCGAAACTTTCAGCAATCCCCAGTAATCAAACTAAAATAAATTCATTAACAGGCCTCCTATGATAAATATTTCAACTATCATAGGAGGCCCATTTTTTATCTAACACCCCTACTAACAACCCCTGGCCCTAGGGGACGGGGTTAGTGGCTCATTTTCATTTTGGTCCTATAACCCCGTCCCTATGGACCTTACTGGTACGAGCTCTATGTAGCCTCGCTCACCTCTAGGTTCAAGTTGGATTCTAGGATTGCTATCATCCCATTCATAGCCTATGAATTCTGGGTTGTATTTTTTCTCAGCTTCCCAGATTTCACCTATGGCTGTTTTGTAATCTTCCTCCGCAAATGGTTCACCTCTAAACATCAAGTACTTAGCAGCAGGAAGTGTTATTGTTTCAAAACCATCAGGTACGATTCCTGAGTAGTCCATTTCCACTTCTACGCCTTGTACATACTCATTAGTGACAGGCTTTCTAAGTTCTTTTGGAAGCCACAGGCAAACCGGCTCGCCACTTATAGATTTAATGCTGGTTAAAAGTCCCCACACATCGCATCCAACTTCCTCACAGTAGCTAAAGTATTCATTTGCCTTAATGCCTCTCTTGATAATGACTTTGCGTTCAGGTCTTTCAACTAACTGGATAAAAATATTTCTTACGTCACTCATATTACTCACTTTCCTTTCCTCAGATTCTATTAGGTAAGGAGTAAAAAGCCAGACTGGAACTGGGCTTGTAGAGTATTCTTTGGGGTTGCAACCAAACTCTTTTCTGAACGCGCGCTGGTATCCATCCACACTCTCAAAGCCCATATCCATCGCAACTTCAAGAACGGTTACATTTTCATCTCTTAATCTTAGTGCAGATTTGGACAGTTTTAGACGTCTAATATAAACTGCCGGTGTCATATTCAAGTGTTTAATAAAAAGCTTCCTAGCGTACCAAGGTGAAAATGCTGACACCCTTGCAAGGTCGCCTATATTAATCTCCTCTGAAATATGCTCACTTATATAATCCTGCATTAATCTAACCGCTTCTTTGTGTTCCTTCATCTGCTTATCTCCTTGTGAGCACATGATATTATATAAGACAAAATCATTTCTCGACATTTTTTGCTTTTTTAAGAACGGAGTCAATGGCTCACTTTCGTTATGGTCCACTAACCCCGTCCCCTAGGTCCACATTACTGATGATTCACTTTTATAGAAAGTTTTTCCTCCATCGCACCACCTAGGTTGGTCGCATCTTTGAGTGATCTATGTGGTCCATCTTCCTTATTTGTATTCTTTACATAATGCTCAACAAACGCCCTAGTTTCCTGCGATAATCCTCCCATTATCTCAAGTAACAACCGATTGTCAGCAACTACAGGAACGCTAGGTGCTTCACTCTGCATTCCATGATTCAATGTTGTGTTAGACTCAATTGGTGCAACTGGACTTACTTCATCTAGCACTTTAGGAGCTTCATCTTGCTTATTTTTTCTATTTAGAATACTTTTAAGACCTTTAATATTTTTTAAAGCATTTGTTATCTTGATTTTTTTTGCTAAATTTCTTAAGAAATTTTTTTCGTTTGGCGTGTTTGGCAATGGCTTGGTATCTTTCTCTGTTTTGCTCAGGGACTGGTTTGTTGGTATATCTGGCAATGGCGTAACTGGCAATGGCTTATCTGGCAATGGCTTGTTAACATTCACATTTATATTATTAACCTTAGACACTGTCGACTCAGTGCTCAAATTATTAGCTTGTCCTGTCTCTTGTCTCTCTCCAGATTCTGTATTCTCAATATTCAAATGTATTGACTTCTGGTGTGCAACCCCTTCCACCCGTTTAACGGTTTGCTCTATTTGTCTAACCTCAACATTATCTTCATTATCGAGTCGAGAATTCTTCTTTTCTGTTTCACTTATGCCAGTAAATATGTTATCATGTTCAATCCTTTTACCATTTTTTTTATAATAGCCGACAAAAGCTCTATAATTATTAAACAACCCTTTTTTAGGAGGATCTGCTGATTCCCCCTTTGAAATACTTCTAGTTTTTTCCTTATCATCCACTGGCTTTGGGTCTGCTGTAGTTGCTGATTCCTCAGATGTTTCTTCTACATTATTATCATATAACACTTCTTTCAATGGATGCCCAACAGATTTAGCTTGTTTAATCATTCTAGAAGAATTCTCTTGGAACGATTTACTACTCCCCCTTGCAGGAGGCACTGGTTTTTCCCCTCCTTTAACCAAATCTTTCCTTGAATTATTCTGCAATAGAACTTCTTTATCTTTACCTTGTATATTATCCGTTGATTGTGGCGTCATATTTTGCTCAGCTATAGGAGTATCCGCCAAGGATTTGATATCATCCAAACTCATAGAAGAATTGATTTCATAATTATATTCTTGACCTGGAACATCAATATCCCAATAATCTTGGTCATCCGCGTATCCAATAGGCGTAGTTGGTGGTTCTGACCTTTCCCCTTCAGCCCTTGAACCGTTTTCTATTATCTCGTTATAGACATTAGCCATCTGCACCTTTGAGCCATCTAAGAAATAATCATTTAGTAATCTCTTTATATCATTATTTTTTTGTATTTTCGTGTCGAACAATACGTTTAATTCATTAATTTTTCCTTCAATATTGCTAACTTGATTATTAATACCTTGCATCTCACGATCGATTAGAGCAATATCTCGAAATCCGAATTTTTTTATTTCACCTTCCATTTTTTAGTGTTAGCCAAAACCCCCACTAAATTATTAAATTCACTTTGATACTGTTTCATTCTCTGATCATTCTGATCAAATACAAGCTTATATAATTCTTGGCGGTTTCTGAGATTATCTATGTCCTTTTCTATTTGAGCTGTTTTTTCAACAATATCCATAGTTTGCTCAACAATTTTGGGAACAATAATAACATTTTTCTCTATTATTTCTTCTATTTCACTATTTACCTCGTCTATGTTGGGTTTTATTGAATTGAATCTATTTTCTATATCTTTTAAACTTATCCCATCCTGACTTTCAGATTCTTTCCTTATATCATCCCTAATCTCTTCTACCGCTCCAACTAACTGTTTGCACAAGATATCTCTTACGTCATAATCTTCTTCAAATATTTTTTCAGTTTCAAGTTTATGCTCATTCTCTTTCAAACGTTTTAATGCATCATTAATTTCCGCGCTTAATCTTTCTTTCGAAACTCCAGATTGTTGTGTATTATTTCCTGCCATATTAATTACCTCCTTATAGCATCCTATATCGTCTCCCCATACTTATAATTCAAAAAAATTTTTCATTTTTTTCCAAACAACAGAAAAAAGCTCCGACACTTGGTCGAAGCTTAATCTTTCGGTTCACTTCATTTTGGACCACTAACCCCGTCCCCCTGGTCCATTACTCTACGTAATCCCACACATTGAATCTCAAGCCGGTATCTTCTTCTTCGTCGATGATGCCTGGGACGTACTGAGTGGAGTGGGTATCTCCAGTAGCTCTGTCGATGTAAAAATACTCATGGGAGCCTGTATATGATCTAAAATCAACCACGATTTCATCGGCACCTTCCTCAGATGTAACGATACAATATACCGGTGCCTCTCCATCATAGTCCTCCAAGCCAGGATTCTCCTCTGTGGTGATATATTTCCAAATAGCTTCACTTGCCATGTCATCTGTAAGCTCCTTTTGGGTTGAATCCTCAGACTGGCTGGCATCATCTATTTCTGTATCTACATCTATTGTTTCCTCCACCGCAGACGCCTCCTCTGTAGATGCAGCCTCATCAGAAAGCTGAGTCTGCTGAACGTTTTCCTCAACCTCTTCAGTATCTGAGCTTCCGCAACCAACAAACATTAATCCTATAACCATTAAAGGTAATAACTTTCTAAACTTCATATAACATTATCCTCCTTATTAAAAAATTCCCTTGCTATATATTACCACATTTAACGCTAAGGATAAAATTGCACTAAAAAACACCTCCGCTTTCCAGAGGTGTTTCTTCATCATCTCATATTTTAATGACTACAAAGTTCCTTGCCTGCATCTTCTGCTGTAGCAAATGGTCCAGGAATTACATCAGCGCCACGGTGATTTCCTGCGAAATCATAATCAAATGTAATTGGTGTACCATCAGGATTTTCAAACTTCTGCTGTGGCTCAAAAGCCTCCCCCAAAGTCTCAGTTGAAATCATATCAACCTTAAATCCTTCAAGAACATCATAAATATTGGTATCAATAAAATAGCTACCGTTCTTCTCAACCACATCCACATAAACCTTTCCTGATTTATCCGTAAATGCGTTATTCTCCTTCTTGTATGCTGCTGCACCTTCAAAGTATGCATTGCCGTCAATCCAAACTGGAAGGTGTGCAAAATGAGAAGGCTCATGCTTCATCATATTTGGATACTCTACCTCCAAATCAAACTGAGGAAGCCACTCATCATAAGTAGGATACTCATCGAAGCAATAAGTTCCCACCTTTCTGTTTTCGAAATAAGTCTTGCTTGGGTCTGAGTCATTTAAAAGCTCAAGGTCTTTAGCTGGCCACTTTTGTATAAATATATTATTGTAAATGCGGTCATCACCATGAAGTATGGTCATAAATCCCATTACCTCTGTCCTGTGCTGCATGTGATATGGAGTGTATCTCCATGTGGTTCCATCCCCAACATAGGTAAATGAGCCGGCACAAAGGTTATGAACCATAGCCACGCCCTGAGTTGCAATACGAAGCGAAACATCTGACAGAAGAATATTATTGTCTATGAGAGTTGGTCCATGGCTAACCTCAACAAATAAATCCTGACAGGTCATTCCACCCTTAAGCTGCTTTGCAAAATCAGGACACATATTGTCATGAAGCAAATTCTGGGTGATTCTTGTACCCTGCGCCTCCCAGTCACACCAGATTCCCATTGTACAATGGTGAATGTGATTGCGTCGCATAATTACATCAATAGCAGCATGCATTTTTATTCCTGCTATCTCTGCTCCGCCAAGCTCCATCATATTGTTGATATGATGAATATGGTTGTCTTCTATAATACTAAATACGCCCCCCATGCGTCCGATAATTCCACCCTGCTCGCAGTGGTGAATGTTGTTTCGGCGGATTATGTGACCACCAATTTTTTCCTTGAGCCAGCCATAATACTGACCACGACATACAGAATCTCTCTCCATCTGAGTTGGACTCTTTACATGCCTTGTTGTGTAGAAGTTGCTATTTTCAGGGTCAAAGTAACGGCCTACGCAAATACCTGCGCACTTACTTCCCCAAGTTTCACAGTCCTCAATAATCCAACCCTTGCTCCAATGTGGGCTAATCATTCCATCCTGATAAGCTGCTGGTGGAGCCCAAGTTGTTGCAGCTTTATTGATGTTAAAACCGCTGACTGTGATAAATCCTACGCCTTCCTCGCTTGGCATAAAGCATTCACGCCTTACGGTAATCTCAACATTTTCTTTGTTAGGGTTTGCGCCTCCAAAGTTTGCATAGATTATTGTCTCATCATTCTTTTCATCCTGCTCTGCAAACCATTTCCTGCGAGAATTCTCAGGGTCCCAAGAGCACTCGTAAACCTTTCCCTCAAGGCACTCGTCAATACTTAATGCCTCATATAATGCCTGGTCATTTAGCCAAACGCAGCCTGTATGCTTATTAGGAGTTGCAAAGTACCAGTCACCATAAACAAGAGTTGTATATGGATTGTAGTTACCAAATACACTGTTCTTAACCTTGGCTACCCACACATCATCCTTGAATTTCTCCCAACTAGTAACCTTTTCTGCACCTGTTATAACTGCCCCAAGAGGCTTCTCGCTTTTATAGACAATTCGATTGTCCTCGGTTCCAGCATTAACTGGATTAACATACTCACGGTATGTTCCAGGAGCAACTAAAATTTCATCTCCCGGCATTGCTATTTTTGCTGCATCGTTAATTATTCTGAAAGGTAATTCCTTTGTGCCATTTCCATCGTGCTTAGCATTTACATTTACATAAATTGTCATACATACCCTCTTTCTTTAACCTTTAACTGCTCCTGACATCATGCCTTTTACAAGCTTATCCTGGAAAACAATAAACAAAATAATCATTGGTAAAACCGACAGTGTCAAAACCGCCATAATCATTGGAATATTCATTGCATGCTCACCCTTGAACTGACCAAGAACAAGTGGAAGTGTCTTGTTTTCAGGACTGATAATCAAGGTATTTGCAAAGGCAAATTCGTTCCACATTGAAACGCCATTATATATAGCAAGTGTTGAAAGTCCTGATTTTGAAAGTGGCAAAATCAAAAAGAAAAATGATTGATATCTATTACATCCATCAATTTCTGCGGACTCTTCAATTTCCTTTGGAATAGTTTTCATAAAAGCGGTGAGAATAAAGATTGACATTGGAAGAGAAAACGCCACGTATGGACCAATCAATGCCTTTAGAGAGTCATAAAATCCCACCGCAGTTGTTAGCTTAAAAATTGGGATGAGAGTTACGTGCATAGGAACTGACATCATCGCAACTATCATCGCATAAATCCATGGGTTCAGCTTAAATCGCATTCTCGAAAGTGGATAAGCAGCAAAGGATGAAATTATAAGCATCAGTATCAGCGAAACGCCAACTACGATGACACTTCGAAGAAAATATCCGAAGAATCCCTTTTCCACTACCGTCACAAAATTCTCGAAAAACCATGGATCAGGCAGATGAAATACGCCCTGCTGGAGCATATCAAACTGCTTTCGAAATGAATTCATTATCATAAAAAAGAACGGCGTAAGTGTAATGATTAGCATGACACATGCAAAGAAAATCGCAATAGCCCATGCAATTTTTGATTTTACTTTTGCCTTACGGTAGCCCGCATCTTTTATATTTTCTTTTGCCATAATTAATCCACCTCCTTAACTTTAAATACTTTGTTAAAGATTAGAGCAATAGCCGTTATGAGAATAAACATTCCCGCTGCTACCGTCGAACCATAACCCATGTTGAACTGCTGGAAGGAAAGCTTATACATGTAGGTTGCCATAAGCTCTGTAGACCCTGCCGGTCCGCCCTGAGTCATGTTCCAAATCATATCAAAGTACTTCAGTGAACCTATAAGGGACATAGTACATGCCGTCTTAAAAATAGGTCCAAGAAGTGGAATCGCTATATGCTTAATGTACTGCCATCTAGTTGCCCCATCAAGGACTGCAGCTTCATAAATCGATGTGTCGATATTGCCATATCCGGCAATAAAATAAACCATGTAAAATGGAGTGAACTGCCATGCCATAACACCGATTACAGTATAAAGTGCATTTGGCGCAGTTCCCAAAAGATCAATTGTTGTTCTCTTGCCTTGGATAATTGTAGCAAGAGAAGAAATAATACCGCCGTTAGTTGCAAGCGCATAGTTAAAAAGAAATGCAATGGCAACTGAGCTCATTAAATATGGAAGAAACCAAATAACCTTAAAGATATTAAATTTCTTTCCACCTGCATCTAAAAATGTTGCAAGAAGCATACCTAGTGGTATCTGCAATAAAATTGAAAATACCATTACTATCAAATTGTGCTTGAATGATTTCCAAAACATTTCATCGTGGATAAGTGTTTTCCAATTCTCAAGTCCCACGAAAAATCTGTCTGAAGAAATACCATTCCATTTGTAACCGCTTATTACAAACGTATCAATAACTGGATAAATAATAAAAATAGTTATAAGCAAAAGCGCAGGTATCAGAAACACAGTTGCGGCCCTGGCTGTACTTTTTGCCTTAGCCTGCGCAAGGCTTATTTTATTTTCTTTTCCCACGTTATCTCCCTCCTCTGCGTTTTGTAATACCCCAATAGTTTTAAATGCCCCCAGAGCCTAAGCCCTGAGGGCAGCCTTCATCACTATCAACAGCAGATTAAAAATTACTGTTCAGCAATTGCTTTCTTCATTGCATCATCCTGCTCTTTACCAATCTGCTCAGGTGTCTTTTCAAGTCCAAAGAGCTCTGTCATGCAATCCTTGTGTACTTCTGTAACAGATGCTGGTAGATACTGGTCATACCAAAGCTGTACGTTTGAAGCATCAAAGAATACCTTAACAACTTCCTTGTTGTTTGGATCTTCGATTTTTGAATCAAATCCCTTGATTGAAGGAATGTTTCCACCGTCCATCTGCATCTGGTTGTATGTATCATCGTTGTAGTACTGAGTTGCTAATACATAACATGCATCAAGCATATCCTGGTCAACTGAGCCGTCTTCCTTGAAGCAGTTAAATGAGAAACCATTACCGATTGCTGTTCCAATTTCAACGTCCTGAGGAACGCCCTTTTCCTTAGCTTCTGTATCCTCTGGGAAACGGAAAACGCCGATGTTTTCGTTGTACCAATCTTCGTTATCTGCCTTGATACCAGCTACCTGCCATGAACCATGGAGCATCATAGCTGCAGAGCCATCATAGAGAAGTGCTCTATCCTGGTTGTCATCAGCTGTAAGTGAGTTAACACCATCTGGGAAGTATCCCTTCTTAACCCAATCTTGAATCTTTGTGCCTGCATAGATAAATGCGTCACTTGTAAATGAACCGCCATTCTCCTGAGTGTAAGCAGCATCAAACTCAGCATTTCCTGAATGACGAGCTACTAAATACATGTAGTACATAGAGCCTGTCCACTTTGAAGCATTTGCAAGAGAAAATGGTGTGTATCCATTTTTCTTAAGTGTAGCGCAAACATCCTCAAGCTCATCTATAGTTGTTGGAACCTCAAGTCCAAGGTCCTTGAAAATTGTCTTGTTATAGAAAATGTCACAACCTGAAAGTCCACCAAATGGGATAGCAAGCATCTTGCCATCATATGTTGACTGTGCAACTGAAGCATCGATGAAATCAGGATGATCATACTTTGCATACATATCAGTTATGTCATTTGCAAAGCCTGACTTGTAATACTCAGCCATAGGACCGCCGCCCCAGTGAATATACATGTTAGGTGCCTGGCCTGAACTCATTGCTACTACAAGCTGCTGCTTATAGTTGTCGTTCTGCTGGTGTACCTGATTAACAGTAATGTTTGGGTAGTCAGCCATAAATCTCTGAACTGCACCTTCTTGAGCACTCTTTGCTGGCTCTTCTGTTGCAATGTCCCAAAGTGTAATTGTCATTGGTTCAGTAGTGAGTTCTGGAAGATTTTTTCCATCGGTCTGCTTTTCTCCTGGTGCTTTTGTAGCTGTGTCAGGTCCGGCAGATGAAGAATTGCCTCCGCATCCAACCAGTGTTGTAGCAGTTAGAACTGTTGCCAAGATTGTGGCAAAAACCTTTTTGTTCATACTTTACCCTCCTCAAAAATAGTAACCTCTTTTCCCTTTTTCGAAACAATCTCATGTTTCGCTCCTAATAAAATATTATATTAGTTTTTTCTTTTTCGCTTGTAGAAAATTGCTATCTACCATACCAAAATTGCTATTCTGTTTGTGTATATTTCCTTACTTAACATCCAAAATAGGTTGTTTACTGCAACAAAATGCCATCTATGTCCTTACTTATAGCAACTATTATGTTATAATGTTCTAAATCTAAAAGTTGCTATTTTTTATTTTAGGTTTGGAGAATAAATGCTATATGAAAAATCAATGTACTAGTAACAAAGAAAATGTTCCACACAAAATTAATACCAGCTTGAGGATGTTTATCAATCAGTATCACGCTGACTTCCCTCCTCACTGGCACACAGACGTTGAGATTATTTTGCCTAAAGAGGCACCTTACAAAATCGTTTGTGCAAACCAAACTTATCACGTAGATATTGGAGATATTCTGTTTATATGTCCTACTGTTCTGCACGAGATTTTCTCTCTTTCCCCTGGAACCAGAGTCTATATTCAGGCAGATTTTTCTAGATTCAGTGCCCTTACTGAAATAGATAAGGCCTTCAATCTTATGGCGCCAGCTCTTCATATCAAGAAAAGCACCTGCCCACCTGAAATCTATGATTATCTCTGCAATTGCATAGATGAAATCATGAAACTATATTTTGGCTCAACCACGCCAATTAGCACTCACCGTGGAGTGGACGAAAGGCGAATTTCCGTTACAGAGCTCACTCCATATGATGAGCTTGAAATATATTCTATCCTTATGCAGTTCATTGCATGCTGCGGCAAAAATATAAACAAGCTGCGGGAGGAGGATTTAGAATCAAACTCTTCCAAAAACAATATTTCCTTGAGCAATGTATGCGCCTACATTTCTGAGCACTTTACTGAGGATATCACCCTTGAAAGCGCCTCAGCATACGCAGGCTTTAGCAAATATCATTTTGAAAGAATCTTCAGCGAGTATACAGGCGTAACCTTCTATCAATACATCTTGCAGCTAAGGATAAACTACGCAAAAACACTTTTGGCAAACCCAGAGCTTACTGTTACAGATATTTCTTATCAGGCAGGTTTTGCAAGCTGCCCAGCCTTTACACGTGCTTTCAAAAAAAGCACAGGCTATCCTCCATCACAGTTTAGAGTGATGAACGAACAGAAGCACCCACTTAGTGCTAACCCGCATTTTGCAGAATATAAATTAAGCTAAGGATTGTTATTCAAATTAAACGCAAAAAGCCCCCAAGGATTTAGATTAACTCTAACCCTTGGGGGCAATAATATTTATGCCTTTATACTTTTTCTATTTTCTCTACCAGCCCTTTGTCGTTGAAG
>JAEEGJ010015882.1_pt1 | contig 17439 bp, 21 predicted proteins | sample 8958761 | NCBI WGS metagenome assembly JAEEGJ01 (sample SAMN16246546, study PRJNA631951) | gut metagenome | biome: gut microbiome; feature: rumen; material: RS-attached | host: Bos | place: Iran: Karaj | collected 2018-10 | reverse complement strand
ATGTGAGTTAAGCCGCTTCTCCAATTCGCCAAGTGGCGCCTACCGAGGGACTCGAACCCACGACCGATCGGTTAACAGCCGATAGCTCTACCGACTGAGCTAGGTAGGCAACGCTTTATAAGCGCGAATAAAATATTATCATGTGCGAACAGCAATGACAAGACAATTATTTATTTTTTTGATTCGATTAAATTAACGACGTCGCGAATTGTTTTAAGTTCGACAATTTCATCAGTGGCAAATTCAACATTTAAGGCTTCTTCAATCTTAAGCATAGTTTCGACTAAGTCTAAAGAATCGAGACCAAGGTCGTCTAACTTGTCATCGTAATTAATCGCACCGATATTAATACGGTCTTTGATTGCTTCTTTTACAATTTCTAATGCTTCCATGTCCCCACTATAATACAATAACTTCCCCCTCCCTTCAATATAAAAAACGGCCTTTTTAGGAGCCGTTATTTGTTAGAAAGTCAACATTTCTGCTTTAGGGTTTGTTGTGACTGCTTTAGCCACTTCGCTTGAAACTGAATTAGTAAGGTTTTGGAAAACTGTAGAAATGCCAGCGGCGACAACGCCAAAGACGATGATTACCAAAATAATACCAAGCAATTGTCCTTTAATCTCAGACATAAATACCTCCTTTCTACCCGTAAAAACCCACGACCGCGATACGAGAGATTGATATAGTCATCTCATTTTTACTAATTACTAGTGGTTTATAGGTCGTTGAGATTGTAAAGGTGATTTCTTCACCAAAATAAGGTGATGGATTGTTTGGAGCGGAAAACTTCACTTTATATGTGGCTTGCACATATTTTGCAAAGCTTCTATCCACCACCCCATTTTTAGAAATGAGATAACAAATGTTGTTTGCTTTAGCGTCCAGTGTTGAATAGACGCTTTGAATGGATAAAAGATCCGCTCCAAAAAGAAAGCACAAAGAAACAAAAACCATGGATAAGATGAGACCAACTTTATACGACATTAATTAAATCCCCCAGTATCGATAAAATGGACATCGTTAAAGTGATGGTAATTAAACCCGCCCCTATTAAAGGAAATGTGGACATGTTGGCAAGTGAGTTTGATTTCTGCTCCATCATTTCACGGTTTCTGTTTCTAGCTAATTCAGTAAAGATGACATCAAATTGTTTTAATTGATGTGTATTTTCTCCCTGATCCACCATTTGGTAGATAGAAAGCATTAAACTATGCGTGGATAATTGATGAAAGTTACTAGCGAAGTTCACGAATGGTTGAACTGATTTATCACCATCAATCTCTTTCAAAAGAACTTCAATTTTATCTTTCATCCACGGTGAGCAATATGGAATAAGCATATTAAATGATTGATATACGTTGTTTTTGTTTTGCACATATACTTCAAAATAAGAAATGATAGCGATGAGCTCATTTTCTCGACTTTTAAGTAGAGCTTTTTTCTTATCGTTAAATCTACTAAGCAAAAAATAATCAATAACGATAAGAGCGATTAAAATGAAAACGGATAAGACTACATTATTTAATAAGAAATAAATAAGAGAAACCGAACCCAAAACTAGCAAGTTTAAAACTATAATTTTGAGCATTTCTTTTGTGTATGATAGACCGACGAACTCGATGGTTTCTTTAAGATTATTTTTCATCATCTTTCCACCCCTCTAAAGTAATATTGGTAATACGTTTAACCATTACATAAATCGACACTATTAAGAAAAGGAATACCACCACTACAGCAATTTGATAAAAAATGGTCTTAATGATATAGGTAAAAAACTGTGATAAGGCAAATCTTAAAGATATGAGGATTAAGAGAGTAAGAACCCATAAGATAATGAATTCCACTAGTCTTGTACGGTGTGTTGATTCACAAAAGAGAATGTATTCTTCTTTTAAACGCACTTGATTCACTAGGTGTTGACTCATCGCTAAGATGTCTCCGCCTTGTTCGTTCCATAAGGAAACGGTATCCAAAAATAGATGATAAAGGTCAAATTTAAAATACTTACATAAGTAAGATAGTTTCTCTCCTTCATCAAATTCTTTAATGGAATCCAGTATTTCTTTTGTTTTTGTATCTGAGGTGTCATAACTACTTTCTCTAGCGGCGGTCATTGATCCTTTAATGCTCAAAGAAACTAAATATGTATTAATGAATTGATAACACTGATGGTAGCGGCGGGTTTTTTCTCGATATTTGTCAATTTGCCTTCTGACGATGAAAACAAAAAACACCAATGAAAACAAGAAAATAAAAAGGCATATGAAAATGTTTTCGCTCGCCAAATAAATCAGGCCGGCAAAGGCTAAAGAGACAAAGATACCGATTAATAAAAAGTTCATTTATTACCTCCTAGATAAGTCTTTTTGAATAAATCGCTTGTCACTGAAATATTGAGTAAGGCTTTGGCATTAGTAGATAGCGATTTATACTTTTTATTCTCCCCGTCACTACCGTATATTTCTTCCATGTCTTTACCATTAAGGTAAGCGATGGATGAAATGTATCTTAAAACTGCACCATTATTGAGGTACTTTCTTTTCATATAGATATAGAAACGCATATGGTAGGCTATATCTTGATATACATCGTTAAAATCCATTTTCTGTTCATTCATCATCACCATTCTCACCATGCGGTATGGCATGCTTTCGATATCAAGAGCGTGCAATGTGGTGATGATTGGATGGCCAGTTAAAGATGAGTTCAATACTTCGAGCATTTCTTTACCACGAGATTCCGCGACGATTAACCAGTCTGGGTTACTTCTTAAAGCGGTTCTAACTAGACTTTGAATGGAAGCTTTGGAACGATTCTCATCAACTTGCCAAATGTTGAAATCGAGATTCTTATTAATTTTTAATTGGTCTAATTCAAGGATATTGTCTATGACAATTGTTCTCGTGTTTTCTCTCATTCTTGTAATGAGATATTTTTGTAGTTCGGTCTTACCAGAACCCGTTAATCCACCGATAACAATCGAAACATTTGAATCTATTAAAGCATCTAGTAATTCAATAACTTCACGAGGAAAAAATTGTTCGTTTTCTTCGATACGCAATTTGCTAGAGGCAATACGAATAGAAAAGCAAACACACTCTATATTGTTCTTGCGACAAATGCTTTGATGTAGAGCGCTTAATCTATATTTTCCAAAGGAAACATCTAGTTCAGGGCTTTGATAGGAAAACTGCTTTTCAGACAGATTAGCAATTTGTCTAATAAAGTCTTTAACTAGTTGTGGTTCTACTTCCACATCTCTTCTTAATCGCCCATAACGGTTATCAATGTAATAAATGTTGTCACCGTTATATGAGATATCAGTCACACTATCGAGACTTAGAAGATCCTTTAGGAAAGAAGACTCTAAATAATCAGTTAGTTTCTTAACATCCATTAGTTGCTCCTTATCTCATAAAAGAATGTTTTTCGATAGTGATAATTGAGAATTAAATTAGTTCTTAATGTGACTTCCACCGCCGGGCAACTATTAGAAGTGCAATATGAATAATCCTCGGGATTGTAATAATAAAAAACCAACTCATATTGATCGACATAATTATGTATTGAATATTCAAAATATGAGGTTAATTTATTTTCTAATAATGATTTATTAAAAGTCACTCCTTCATCTTCTTTAATAGCAAGCATATTAATTGACGTTTCAAAGATGGTGATAGGCACTCCATAAATAAGACGATTAATCCCATTCATCTGATAAGAAATCATGAAGAAATTAAAGCAAAAAACAATGATAAAAAGAGCAATAAAAATCGTCACCATTATTTAACTCCTCCAGTGACATAAAATTTAGCATCTCCACTTGTTCCAACGAGTGGTTCACCCGCGATATATTGCAAAGGAAAAGAGGCGGTGATTTTGCTTTTTCCAAAATTGGTAACCTCAAAACTCATCATTTGATTATTTAGCTTGTCTCTTCCGTTAATTGGAAGATAGAAATCCCTGGTAGCAATAAAGCCAAACTGCATAGAATCAGACATTTGTAGTGTTTTTCTATTCACAAAAAGCGTGTTTTTAATAGAGAAAGTCACTTTCTCATTTTTTTCTTGTGTGGCTTTTAAAGGGATGACCACGTTGTTATTTGAGTCGTGGCTAAAATAAGGAAAAAGATTATTTTTATCTTCAATTTTGAGATTGATTGATCCATAAGTTAAATCAAACTTTGAATCATATTTCATGTAATTGTTTTTGAGGTCCAAACAATAGTAATATTCATTATCAATATAATCATCTAAATATTGAAAATTAAAGGCTTCGCTAACGCCGACTAACGCTTGTCCATTACCATAGAATCCAATACTGCGGGTCATGCAATAGCCAGTCTTCATACTTTCAACTGTCCAGCCCGGTTGTACACACGGAAATAACATCGCACTATAAGACCTTAAAACCTCTCTTGAAGGATAAGCGAGTATTTCAAATTTGAGGGTAAGTCCTTTATTGGTTAAGTAACGATTAATTGGGACATTAAAAGTCGTTTCGATTAAAGCGTTATTGCGATATAAAAAGTGAGCGTGATTGGTGGTAACATAAGGTTCTTGGGAATTGAAAGGGAAGAGCTGAAAACTTTCGATAATATGTTGATTATCGATGTTCGCACGATAGGAAAACGTTGCATCAAAATCTGGATCTCCGACATTAAAGGGACCGTACACATCGGAAGCGAAGTAATCAATTCGAGCCTTGTTGGATTGATATGGAGAATAGTTGGAGGATGAATCTACTTCTAGATCTTTTGACGTCATAACGTTTTTAGAAACGGATGCGCAGGATGATAATAAGAAAACAAGTAGGAATGGGGATAGATTACGCATGTGCGAAAGCCTCCAAGAATTTATGCATGGCTTGCTTTTTGAAACGATAAAAGCTCGCCTTGGAATAGAGGCCAATCCACCAATCACGGTAATTTTGGAAAAAGAACTCGTTGTTAATCAAATTCTTTTCTCGAGGATCTAGCAGTGCGTATGCGCGCTCGACTTTATTAAGATATACATCATAAGGAGCATCGATTTCAGCGATTAATTCGCCGCGCATTTTTAGCATTGTCATTTGTTTAGCTTCAAAGTATTTCTCAGCCACTCTTTCAACCAGATCGTTGAGTTCTTTGAAGCTTTTTTCTGCTAGACTCATAAAACTGCCTCCTATTAATAAGTAATGGGGCAAAATGAAATTTTTCCTAAAAAAGTTGAAAAAAATTATTCACAAAATCATTTAATTCAAAGAATTAACTTTTTTTCGTTTTTTTTCGTAATAAAAAGATATAAAATTGTTGCATATAAAATTTATGATTGTTTTAAGTGGCGCAAGTGCATCGGGAAAAACAGAAGCTGCAAAAATGCTGATGGCGAAGTATGGCATTAGAAAGGCCATAACCACCACCACTCGTTCAATGCGCGTTCATGAACAAAACGGAAGAGATTATTTTTTCGTTTCCAAAGAAAAATTTAATCAATTAATTAAAGAAGATAAATTTGTTGAATACACACTTTATAACGGCAATTATTATGGCTCTACTAAAGACCAAATTGCTAACGATCGTGTTGTGGTTATTGATTTAGAAGGATTGAAGTCATATTCTCGTCTCAATGATAAGAGAATCGTGACTTTTTATTTATCGACTTGTGAAGAGATTCGTTATAAAAGAATGCTAGAAAGAGGCGATAAAGAAGAAGACGCAAAAAGAAGACTAGAAAATGACCGCAAAGTATTCGCGGATAGTCAAATTCCAAAAGTTAATTATTCAATCGACTCTGAAAGTAAGTCCATCGAAGAAGTCGCTGATGAAATCTATCGACTCTACATGGATTATCTCAAAGCTAATTTCTAATATATTTATACTTATAAGCAGGATTAAGATAGACGTCTACTAAATAGCCGTCTTCTTTTTCTTTGTGGCTTATAACATAGTTTTCTTTGCTGAATGTGGCAAAATCAACGCTATATGGAAGAGTAAGTTCTCTTCTTTCCCAGTCTTTAGTGGCGTTGCTCACGATAAACTTTAGAGTTTCTTCCACGTCATTATCATCAAGAAGAGAAACTAAGATTTCATCTTTTCCTGGAATGAAGTTAGCGAAGCCCCCTAATAAATCATATTTGTTATAAATATTAATCATCGGAATATTGTCCGCTTCCAAATCTTTAATAATGCCTTTAGTGGTTTTAATTTCTTCATCTTTAAATGGATCAGATAAATCAACAACTTGCACTAAAAGGTCGGCTTCTTTGATTTCTTCTAGCGTGGAACGGAAAGCATCCACTAAATAAACTGGCAAATGTGAAATAAAGCCAACAGTGTCAGTTAAGAAAAAGGTTGGATAACCAAATACAGAAATGTTTCTTGTGGATGTCTCTAAAGTGGCAAATAAGGCATTCTTTTCTAAGACTGTTTTGTCTTCTTTAGAAAGTTTTACTAAGCGGTTCATTAATGTTGATTTACCAGCATTAGTATATCCTACAATACAAATCTTTGGACTTGGATTATTAATTCTTTTTGAGCGCATGTTTCTACGCGAAAGTTTAATAGCCTCAAGCTCTTTCTTCTTTTGAAAAACAGCACGCGCTATTTGTCTTTTAGATAGTTCAATTTGCTTTTCACCTTTACCCTTGTTATGGCCACTTCCAGATGTCACCTGGGAGTAAGAAGCCTTTTCATCAACAAGGTGATTTTTAAGGTATTCTAAACGTGCAATTTCCACTTGTAGTTTTGCTTCTTTGGTCTTCGCGTTCTTTTCAAAAATGTTTAAGATAACAAATGTCCTATCAATTATTTCCGCTTTGGTAATCGCAGAAATGGCTTTCTTTTGTAAACCTGATAATTCGAAATTACAGGCGATAATATCAATTGGTTCTTCTTGATTCTCTTCGTTATATTGATGGTAAAAGGCAGCGATTTCGTGGATCTTACCAGAACCTAAATATGTATTCTTATCAATGTTTTCAATATCTTGAGAAAAATAGGAGACGACTTCGTAGCCAATCTCTTTTAAAAGCATGGCAAATTCATTCTGCTCATGATTTAATTCAAGAGAATTTGTTTTTCCGCGAGAGATGACTAACGCCTTCATATATTTACACTACTCTTCTTTTTCAAAGTCTAAGTCAGTGACTTTAAGTTTTTCGACGGTAAACTCATCCGCTTCTAAGACTTTAAAGTGATAATGAGCAAAGTCAAATTCGTCACCAACTTTAGCGAATCTATCTAAGATGTCTTGGCAGAAACCACCCACAGTTGCGTAGTCAGTTTCCACTTCATCTTCATAGCCAATTAATTCAAAGAAATCATCGATATTCATCGTGCCATCAACAACCCAGATGCCGTTACCTTTATCAACGTATTCTTCTTCAATTTCATCAAATTCATCAAAGATATCACCAACAATTTCTTCTAAAATATCTTCCATAGTGATAATACCTTCGGTGCCACCATATTCATCCTTAACAATCGCGACGTGAACTTTCTTTTCTTTGAATTCACTTAAAACATCAAGAATTTGATGGTTTCTAGGAATGATTAATGGTTTATAACACAAAGACATAATATCGATATCTTTTTGACCAGCAAGAATCTTCTTAGCTAAGGCTTTAATTGGCAAGATACCGACGATGTCATCAATTGTTTCATTATAGACAGGTACACGTGAGTGCTTGAAGAATTCCTTATCTTTGATAAGTTCGTTAATGTCTTCGTCTTTATTAATTGCATAGATATCGACACGTGGAGTCATAATTTCAAATGCTTCAATATCGTTTAAATCAATAGCGCTTCTAAGGAGTTCCGCTTCGTTTTCTTCTAAGATGCCCTCTTCTTCAAGAGAGTCCGCCATTTCGGTTAAGACATCTTCGTCAATTTGATCTTCTTCTTTGCTCTTTTTAGCGAATAATTTACCAAAGAGTTTGAAGAGTTTAGCGATTGGCCAAACCACAATAAAGAATAAGTACTTAAAGAAAGTCACTGGATAGGCAAATAAAAGAGCTAAAGAATAATTAAATCTTTTAGCAAATGCCTTAGGAATAAATTCACAGAAAACGATAATAAAGACGGTAAAGATTATCGTAGATAATGTTGTGCCTAAATCTTCATTGCCATGAGATAAAGCAATACCAATTAAAGTAACAAAAGAAGCAGCGAGAACGTTGACAACGTTATTGCCTAATAAAATAGCGGAAATAGATAACTCATAGTCATCTGCAATTTTAATGGCGAACTTAGCGCGTTTGGCTTTCTTGCCTTTTTCTCTTGCGAGTTTATCTTTATCGACCATGCCATACACCATGTCGGCAGCGGAAAAGAACATAGAGAACAAAGCACAGACAGCAACAATAACCCAATAATACCAATACATATTATCTAGTTCCTTTCACGCTGTTAGGCTCTCTAATATCTTCCACAAGTTCTTCTAAAACATCGTCCATGGTGACCATGCCGATAACTTGTTTATTCTTATCTCTCACGATAGCGATATGTGTATGATGCTTTTTAAAACCATTAAACAAATCATCAATCATGATGTTTGATGAAACAAAATATGGTTTTTGCAGTTTACTTCTAATGGAAACATTAGGATTTCTCAAGTAAGCACTTAAATAGGCTTTGATATGTAAGATACCAATAATGTTATCGATACTACCATCATAGATAGGAATTCTTGAGTAAGTAGTTTTAATAATGATTTCGTGAAGTTTTTCCTTGCTTAAATCTCTAATGTTTAAGGCAAAGATTCTATTTCTTGGAGTTAAGACTTCCTTAACATTAGTGTCTGCGAATTCTAATGCAGACTGAATAATATCGCTTTGTTCTTCTTCAATAATGCCTTCATCAGAGACCTTTTCGACGACGTTTTCAAAGTCTTCTTCATCAAACGCTGTTTCTTCTTTCACTCTGAAAGCTTTTTCAATACCCTTAGTAATTTGTTCAAATAACAAAGTAATTGGGAAAAGTACCATCATTAAGGCAAATGTTGGGTAAACAAGTATCTTAGACAAAGTATCTGGAATGCTTCTTGCGATAGTCTTTGGAAGAGCATCGCCTAGAACATAGATTAATAAAGCGATGATGATAGAGGCTAATAAAGAAATAGCCTCACTTGTCATAGAAGTGAAAAGGTTATAGAAAAGGACAGTGCAAATAGCACTGGCTAAGATTGAAACGATATTACTTCCTATTAGAACCGTAATTAGAGCGCGATCGTACTTTTCGACGACATGTAACACTAATTTGGCAGATTTTTTACCTTCATCCGCTTCGACTTGCATCTTGAAGCGGTTTGCACATGCGAGTGCAGTTTCACCAGCAGAAAAGAAAAAGTGTGCTAATACACAGATTCCAATGATTACCCACGACAGAGGTACATCCATTAATGAACCACTCCCTTCCTTTGCTGGTCGCAGTTATAAAATTTATCATACTTTTAAGTGTTTGTGAAATGATTAAATAAAAAGGTACATAAATGTACCTTAATATTTATATTAACTGACTATTAGTCTTCATCAGCGTTACTTGGTTGCTCTTTGAGTTTTTCCACCCAATCAGTATCACCAATAGCGCCTTGTTCTAAGCCATCTTTATCCATCACTGTTTGAATGAGTTCTTTCGCTCTTCTCATCGATAAACCAGATTTAACTTTGAACACTAATGGGATTTCTTCATAAATACCTTTATGTCCGGCGTTTTGGACAGGGATTGTGGAATCCTTATAGTCATCTGGATTTAAGGCAAAATAGAGTTTTAAGCTTAAACCAGCAATGGTAATTTTCACATATGTTTTACGATGCAAACGGAAGGCATCACCAGAATTAGAAACACGGGAGTTAACACCATACGAGAGAATTTCATTTTTAAGTTCGTTATAGTTTTTCTTCATTTCATCATCAGCGTTAAGCATTCTTTCTTGGAATGGGATACGGATGATCTTATTCTTCTCCACTGGTTCTTCAATAGGAGCAGGAGCAGGTTTTTCTTTCTTTTTAGGTGTGACGATTTTATATTCTGGAGCCTTTTCTTCTTCTGGAACAATATTATCGTGCACTTGAATTTCTTCTTCATTAGCCACTTCAGCAACAGGTTCTTTCTTTTCTTGTTTCACTGGGGCTGGTTTAGGTTGAGCAATTTCTTGCTGCATAGGTGCACTACCAAAGTATTGGACCACGAGTGGACCATTTCCTGCATTTTGTGCAGGAGCGTTACGCACCATTTCATCTCTCACAATATTTCTAATAAGATCGGCTAATTCATTCTTATCAAAACGCTCTTCTTGTTTTTGTTCTGGTTTTGGTTGCTCTTCCTTAAAAGGAGTTTCCACATATTCTTGAGGATTGTTTTCTGGTTCAGGTTCCGCTTCGATTTGTTCAAACATCACGGCTTCTTCCTCTTCAGGAGCAGGTTCTTCTTCAAAGGCTGGTTGTTCTTCGTTTGCTCCTTCATTAGTGGCTTGCTTTTCTTGAGCACTATTAGTAAAGGCATCAAGGATGCAACCAAAATATGTAAGTATTGAAGACAAGGCATATAGGGCAGCAACTATAAGAATAGCATAGCCAAAAAATGACACAGTGTCTTTGTCTTTAAATGGGGGACGATTATTAATCATCAGCCAATATTTTGGTAAGCCAGTAGCCCCAAACATATAAACAGGAATGATTAAAGCAGTTAAGACAAGGCCAATTGTAACTATTGCTCTTTTCTTTTTAGCAGCAACAGCAATACCCACAACAAGAAAAATAAGCCAAAGGATAATAAGACCATACATTAAGGAGCTTAAACTATGATAAACAACATTAGATGCTTCATGGAATTGAAATGTAAATAATCCTTTAAAACCACTAACATGGTATTTCATTACCGCGCCAAAATCTTTTAAATCAGCGTCTCCTGCATTACCCGCAAAAGCAGCATAAAGCACAAATAATGTAATGAATGCCGCTAATAATATAAACGAAACAACCACAAAAGTTTTTAAACCCTTAATGGTTTTTCTTTCTTTCTTAAACATAGGCTTTCTCCTTACCTGTATTTCTTGCATATAATATAGCGCGCACCTGCATATAAAAGCAACTTTTTAAGGTAAAAAGCCTGCAAATCTAGGATTATTTAAACGATTTTCGTTTATTTGGCGTAGAACAAGGCGTTCTTATCAAAAGCGCCAAAAGCGAAACCAAAGTTTAAGAATAATGGTAAGTTTTTATATGCTTTAAAGGTAGTTCTAGAGATGAATTCTTCGCTTTGAATGGTTTCAACATAACCATATGGATTATAGATAACGATTTGATCATTTGCTAAATCCATAGCGGTGACAACAGAGAAATGAAGAGTCCATTCATCTTCAAACAAAGTCGCCCATTCAATAGCGACTGGATTGTGATTAGCTAAAGCATCATGGATGGTTTTTAAATATTCATCATTTGCAAGATATGTTTTTTTGACGAAATCTTTTCCTTCAATAGAGGCATTGATTTCTTTTAAGAAGCCAGATGTTGATGCAGTAGAAACCGCACCATTATTTTTAGCGTCTAAATCATCCTCTGTGACTTTTTTACCATAAAACTCAGACATCATTTCAATTGAGGCATAGCCACATGAAACATGTTGAGTAACTAGATTAACGTCTGTTACTTCTACTTTTTGAGAATATGTGGCATCGGTTTTTAAATACCCATAGTCCTTATTTAAGCGATTTGTTCTAATGCCTAAAATACCAAAAGGCACGACAACTGCGAGGGCAAGAACAAAAAGGAATCCCATAACAATGGAAACCACAATTCTTCTTTTTCTTCTGGAATTTGATTTTTTCATAAATAAAAGGTCCTGTGATATATTATCACAAAACCTTGACTAATTGTAACAAAATTACCGTTAATTATAAGACGTCTTTATATTCGTCATTATCAAGCATCATTTTTTGTGCATATGAGCAGATTGGAACAATTTTGATATTTCTACTTCTAGCTTGTTTAATGACTTCTTTTACAAGTTGTTTAGCAATACCACGTCCCCCGTATTCGCTATTAACGACCGTATGGGTAATATACCATTTGCCTTCTTTGATTTGGTAATCGCAGTGACCAATAATTCTCTCTCCATCAAACGCTAAAGATTGATGAGTTTTTTCATTATATTTAATTTGTATTTCTTCCATAGTTTTATACTAGCATATGTACTGTCTATTCTCTATGGTCAACGTCAAAGTGAATTAAATCTTTCACTACTTCACTAGCGATGATTAAACCTGACACTGATGGGACAAAGGCAACAGAACCAGGAATGCTTCTTCTTTTTGAATCTTCCTCTTCGATATCCGCTTCTAAAGGAGTTAGAGCTTTTTCTTTAGAGTAAACAACTTTAAGTTTTTTAACTCCTCTTTTCTTAAGTTCTCTTCTCATCACTTTCGCTAATGGATCCATTTCTGTTTTATAAATATCAGCTACTTCTAACATAGTTGGATTCATTTTATTACCCGCACCCATAGCGGAGATAACAGGGATATTATTCTCATAACAACGGACGATGATATCAATCTTTGCGGTCACCGTGTCAATCGCATCTACAACGTAATCGTATTTAGAGAAATCAAATTCATCTCTATTAGCAGGTAAATAAAAAGTTTTGTGGATTTCCACAGTGGCGTTTGGATTAATATCTAAGATACGTTCTTTAGCAACTTCCACTTTTGGACGACCAATCGTCTTGTGTGATGCTAGTATTTGTCTATTTATATTAGTGAGATTCACTAAATCATCATCGATTAATACGAAATGGCCAACACCACTTCTTGCTAAGGCTTCGACTGTGTAGCCTCCAACACCACCAACGCCAAAGATGGCGACGGTTTTGTTTGCTAACTCATCCATTGATTTTTTACCAATCAAAAGTTGAGTTCTTGAGAATTGATTCAACATGAGCATATGCCTCCTATTAGCGGCGCTAATAAAATGTTCGTTTTTGATGAATAACATATCTCCTAAAGAATAATTAGGCGTTCTTTTTGAACCACAAAAACGACTGGTAGTATTATATATTAAATTAACTTATTCGCAAACAAGAAAAAGGACTGATACTTTGTATCAATCCTGTTTAACTAATTGGTGATCCCAACGGGATTCGAACCCGTGAATGTCGCCTTGAGAGGGCGATGAGTTAAGCCACTTCTCCATAGGACCAGCAGGAGTAATTATACTCCCGTGTTTTTATTTAAGTAAAGAAATAACAGCGTCGATACGTCTATGTGTTTCTTCTAATCCTAAGAGGTACATGACAACACATAAGTTAGGAGCGTTCTTTCTACCTGTTAAGGTGATACGAAGAATTTCCGCGAGATCACCGATGTTACCTTTATAGGCTTCTGGATTAGCTTTATAGTCTTTATTATTAGCAGCATAGTTCAAGCTTGTACCGATTTCTTTTAAATCATTGAACCAAGCTTGTTCATCGGTATTGGTTTTTAAGTTAGCTTTAATGGCCTCTAATGCTTCGATTAAATCTTCTTTAGAGAACTTTTCATTAAATGGTAATGGTTCTTTTAAGACTTCGTTATATCTATCTTGATAGAAGAAGCCAATAATATCTAAGATATTACCAAACTTTTCATAGTCTTTTCTTGGGTTAGCTTTTTCTCTATCAATGTTCATGATATTAGCGAATAACTCTCTATCATATTCGATAGCTTTTTGAAGTTCTGGATTATATTTCTTGGCGTATTCATAAGCAAGTTCTGTGAATTGGTCTTTGTTATATTTAACAAGTAATTCACGGGCAAAGAAGTTTAATTTACCCATATCGAATAAGGCACCTTCTAAGGACATCTTCTTGAAGGAGAATTGGAAGTTATCCATACCTTCAAACTTATTGGCTAAAATCCATTCTTCGAAGTTAGAGTTCGCAATGGTCATTAAATACATAATGAGAGATTGTGGTAAATAACCATCTTCGATGAAGTAAGAGCAAGCCGCTTCACGGTCTTTTCTTTTAGAAAGTTTACGTTTATTACCTGTTTCTTCATCCACTTTCATGATGACTGGTAAGTGCGCATATTTAGGAGCTTTCCAGCCTAACGCTCTAAAGAGTTGAACGTGGATTGGTAAAGATGCCACCCATTCTTCACCACGAATAACAGTGGTTGTTCTCATGAAGTGATCATCGACTGCGTGAGCAAAGTGATATGTTGGTAAACCATCACTCTTATAGATAACGATATCTTGATCGTTTTCCGCGATTTCAAATTCGCCTCTTACTAAGTCAGAGACTTTAATCTTGTTTTCGTGATTACCTTCGCTTCTGAAACGGATGACGAAATGTTCACCGTTTTTAATCTTTTCATATTTTTCTTCGTTGGAGAGATTTCTACATTTAGCGAATTCTCCATAATAGCCAGGATTTAATTTCTTAGCTTCTTGTTCGTTACGAAGTTCTTCTAAGTCTTGAGCGGTGCAGAAACATGGATAGGCTTTGCCTTCCTCTAATAAGTGTTTAATAACGATGCAGTAAATACGCGCACGTTTAGATTGCACGTATGGACCATAGTTACCTTCTTCATGGTCGCCTAAGTAGCCTTCATCTGGATCAATACCAAAGGTATGTAATTGTTCTAAGAGTTGTTCACCACTACCAGCGATTTCTCTTTTGGTATCTGTATCTTCTAATCTAACGTAGAAGACACCTTTAGATTGACTAGCGACTTTACGACACACTAAAGATGTGAATAAAGAACCAGTGTGTAAGAAGCCTGTTGGGGATGGCGCAAATCTGGTAACTTGTGCACCTTCTGGTAAATCTCTTACTGGATATCTTTTTTCTAAATCTTCAATTGTCTCAGTAATATCTGGGAAAATTAGGTCTGCTAATTGCTTGTTTGTAATCATGTTTTCTGCCTCTTTTAAATTTTTTCTAAATGTTGTTGCAAGATATTTTTGTTTTACTTATAATGATTAAGCGCGATTTGGAAATCCCAAATGCAGGTGTAGTTCAGTGGTAGAACGTAACCTTGCCAAGGTTAATATGCGGGTTCGATTCCCGTCACTTGCTCCAGACAGCTTAATACCCAGATGCAAAATCTGGGTTTTTTATTTATCTCCATCCTCATCATCTTGATGATCTTGACCACGTAACGATGCTTCTAAGTTCTTCTTTTCTTCTTCACTTAGGTCAATACTATTTTGAATTCTTCTAAGGATAGTCTCGATTGCTTCTTGATTACCTTCTTTGAAATTCATTTCATATTTCTTATATATCGTTTCCATGTTGGCAAAATAGAATGGAAGATAAAACATTAATAAGGCCACACCACCGACTAATACGAAAGTTGGTAATAAATCGATTCTCTTAATTAAGAAGAAATCAAGGGCACCAAAGGCTAACATACCCACAAAGGATAAAACGAGCATTGGCCAATTTAAAGAGAACCAGTCTTTACGCATTTCATTACGATGACGAGCATAAGTGTTACCGACACTCATCTTTAATAACGCTGCGGCACCAAAAGCCACATTAGCGCGGTAATAGATGGATAAAGATGAGAAGGAAATATAGTAAATAAAAGCGAGCATTGATAGAGGAATTCCCACCGCTGATATATAAACGATGAAGGTTAATAACATATTGTTGTTATCCTCTAATAACGCGGTTAGTTCTTCATAGGTAAATTCGACGTTATTAACATATTGGAACGCTAAGGTATTAAACGAATTAACGAAGGTTTCACCATACTGCGCTTTGAAGATCAAATAGAAGATAATTCCAGCGACTATCACAGTGGCAAAATAGAAGCCTAATGACTTTAAGAAAGAGATTAAACCTCTAAAGCTTCCTCTAAACTGTGAACGGAAGAAACCCATGAAATATCTCGCATAAGCGGATAAGGAAATTTGTTGATTTATCTGTAGATAATAACAAGCGACATGGGAGGCAAATAAGAAAGGTAACGCTAGAAGCGGTACCGCAATTATTAATAATGATGGACCGATAAAAGCAAGGATTGTTACTAAAAGTAAAAACAAACCACACATAATTCCTACAGCAATGTAGGAAGATGGATTGGCTTTGAATTTATTGAAAGAAATGCTTCTGAGTGAGTCTTTCATTACTTTTTCTTCTTGTTTTCCTTAGCAATTGATTGCACTGCTTTTGCAAGTTGTGCATCATTGATGTTTTCCACTGGACGAGATTCAATCGCTTTAATTAAAGCGGCGAATTTCTTTCTTTGGATAATGTAGAACTGTTTGGAATCACTTTGGACTTCAACTTTGCAGTCATCGTTAATTAAAGTGATACCAATTAACATGGATGTATCTAAACCTGTTGAAGATGATAATTTACTCGCTAAACTCTTAGCTTGAATAATTGGGTTATCGGTATAACACTTTTTACCTTTGTGAGAGATAAAAATCAAAGATTTATCAGTGGACTTACCCACTAAATCACCTTCATAGTATTTGGTTAAGATGACATAGATGTATTTCTCACCAAAGAGGATGTGATCCACTTTTGCGAGTTTATTTGAATCAACCTTGAAATAGAATTGATTGATTAAATAATAGTCATTTTCTAAAGCCACTTTATAAACTCGTTTATAAAAGATAACTTGGAATCTCTTACGACGATAGGCCGCAGAGATTGGAAAATATAAGACAATAGCAAAGAATAGAATCACCACTATTGGGACAATAATGACGAACGCTAATTGCACAGTTGTTAACGATGTTAAGGCTTTAAACTCGACCATATAAAATATCATAACAAAAATGACCTTATTTATTAAGGACATTTTGCATAATCTATTTAGTCAAAGATAGTTTTGTTTGTCTTTATCGCATTTATAATGCGGTCAATTTCTTCCCTCATCACTTTCCTAGATAATGGAGGAAGTTTATCTAATTCAAACCAGGCAACATCATCTGTTTCATATTCATGTTCATGAAGTTCACCTTTAAGTTTAGCTTCAAAAACCACGAGATATTCTGGAGTGGAAACACTTGTCTTAAATGGCGTACGATTGAGCACACCCACGAGACGTACGAGTTCAATGTCTGCGCCTGCTTCTTGACTTGATTCATTAATCGCTGTTTGACCAGCAGAATCGTAAAGATCAGCCCAACCACCAGGGAAAGAATAAGTACCACTATTGGCTTCTCTTACCATCAATACTTTAGTGCGTTTTTCGTTGAGAATAACAGCGCGTACTGACACACTTGGTGTAGGATAAATATCTCTAGAGAAATAATTAGGTCTATGGAATTCCATTTCCATGAGCTTTTCTAACATTTCTAAAGTGAGATCGTTAATCTGTTGATAGTTAGTAATAGCGTATGGGTCTTTAGAAAAAACCAATCCTATTTTAGCGATGGATTGGATTTTCAATATATAGTCGTAAAGTTCTTTACTGTCCATTATTCTTCAGAGGAGGATTGATCCGCCATATAGTTTTCAAAAAC